>VOFE01001790.1_pt1 | contig 284001 bp, 224 predicted proteins | sample 5384071 | NCBI WGS metagenome assembly VOFE01 (sample SAMN12384724, study PRJNA508395) | human gut metagenome | isolation source: healthy gut D | host: Homo sapiens
GTTTCCTTTTATTTCATTATCTTAATCACCTTCGCCGGTACCCCACCTACTACCGCCCCACTTGGAACATCATGAGTCACCACTGCATTGGCTCCAATAATCGCCCCATCTCCAATGGTGACTCCTGAAAGGATGCGTGCACTCTCACCAATCCAAACATTATTTCCAATCACTACAGGTCCCTTCACATGAAGAGGTCGTAATGAAGGAGAAATATCCAACTGAGATGCTACAGCTTCACCATGAGCATTATCGGATATATAAACATATCTTCCCGTCAGTAGGTTATCTCCTATTGTAATACTATGGCAGGCCGTGATATGACTATGTTCCCCAATATGGCAATGATTACCAATACGAATAGAAGGTTCGTAATGACAACCTGCAAATTCATCCCATGCTGTAAGTATGACTCCCCGGCCGAAACCTGTATTGTAACCTATGCTGATATACTGCAATCCCTTAAGGCTATGAGGATGATACAGGTATCCATTTATATCTTTAAAATACCAATGAATAACGGTATTAAACAATTTAGTCCATATTCTATCGGGCAATTTTAATATCCAAACTATCATCTTATAAATCACCATAACACAAAATCGATTTTTTAAAATAACTGCATCATATCTTCATCACAGTATTATAAATATTTATTAATCTTTCTACAATAACCTCCGGTTTATGCCTGTCCTTCGCCACAGCGATTTCATTTACAGAAAGCTTCTTCTGTAGTGCTTCATCTTTGAACAACTCCATGAGTTTAAAAGCCAAGGCATGAGGTTCGTTATACGGATAAAGCAAGCCTGTAACACCATCTTCTACCAATTGTGGGATGCCTCCTACAAAGGTAGCCACTACCGGGCAACCTATCAACTGAGCTTCACACAAAGAATTAGGAGAATTATCAATAACTGCCGGATGTACATAAGCATGCGCCCCAGCTAATTCATCTACAATCTGCTCAGTGGTTTTGAATTTAACATTGGCTGGTAGCCAAAGTGATTTTGTCAGGAACCATGTTAACATAATCCCTGCATCCGTTAAAGATATTTTTGAAAAAAGTTCCGATGAAGTTCCAGACAGAACTGCCATGAAGCTTTACCGTTCCAATCACACTATGATATGTTGCAGCCATCCCAGCACCGGCATCACTACCATAATGAAGTGAATTATTACGTTGGGTAGTCAGCTTTCGAATGGTTCGCTCTGCCAGATTGTTGTCTATAGGTAATTCACCATCATCCAAGTAGGCAAAGATCTCTTTCCAGAACCGGTTCAGATAATTGAGAGCTTCCCTATAATACTGACTTCTAAATTCTGAATCCTTTGACAGTTCACTATCTAACAAACTGCGCAGCTCTATCAGGAGTTCCTTAGTTTCCAGGCTTTGCCTTTCCCACAACCGTTCTTGGAGTTAATCCGGCATCATCGTATTTACGCTCCCTCATAAAGAACTCCTTTAAAATTTTGGAAAAACGTTCTGCAGTCGGTTCACCACCCTGATTGGAAGCCTTGACAAACTTGTTCTTGGCATGAGACATACAAACCTGGTGTACAGTATCTTTAAACCGGGCTGATTTCAGCTCATTGCCGATAAATACATAAGCATTGTATCCGTCGGACATTATACTCTTCAATTCTGCATCGCCCAAAAAGTCTGTAAGTACATCACGACCACGCGAGCCATTCTCATAGAAGAAAATGGCTGTTTTCCGGGCCTTATTGACCAGAACCCAAATGTAGCACTTCTTATAGTGATCGTATTTGCGCACTTTACACCGGGTCTCGTCGCAGTTCACAATCGAATCTTTTTCCAAAGCTATGGACTTCAATACACAGACCAATTCATCCAGGTATTTCTTACCTTTCTTAAGCCAGTTGCGCAACGTGTTTTTAGAAATGGTCATGCCCATATCTGTCAGCCATTGGTGAAGAAGACCAAAAGTCACATTCTTTACATAAACTTCGTAGGCGATAGCCTGCAGAAATTCAGGAGTGGCCCTAGTGCCTTCAAAACTAGTTACTACATCCGGATGGCCTTCAGAAGGGAAATAACCCTACCTGGGCCTTTTACCAGGCTCTGCATAATGAACCATCTCAAAACATTCTTCCGTAAGGAAAGTACGGAAACTGAACACCCGTACCATTCTCCTTTCAATGATGCGACCGGGAACCTTTGTCAAGTCGGAAGGATGCTCTGTCGCCTCTCCGGCTACTCCCATCGTTTTATAACCGTCAGGGCGATTGGACAAGTCACGGTCTTTCCCGGAAGGCTCTTTTAACTCTTGGGATGGAACATGACCAACCGAATCCGTGCGAAGCGTATCATCGGTTCCATCATAATCATCCTTCTCCTTCCGGCGGTCTGAATCACTTGTTTTAGCTTTAGATTGTATCTTTTGACGTCTATCACCAAAACGTTCCTGATTGGCATAATCAAGTTTTTCTTGAAGCGATTTTATCTTACGTTCAGCCGATTTGCGAAGTTTATGCTCTTCTGACAACCGATTCTCAAGGTCAGCATGTTTCGATTGCATGGATGACATCTGATCCTTCAGTTCTTTCATCTGAGCCATAAAATCCTCAAAACAAGCTTCATGGCATCACTTGTCAACCGAAGATCCTGATTTTGTTCGGCAAGGTATTGTATGTACCGCTCTTTCTGATCCTCTGCCATACCTGCGCTATAATTTATAGGGCTGCGTGAGCAGGTTGCCCTACTCAACAACTCTCGTTTTGTTGTAATTATATCTTGCAGATCGATCATACTTAAACCTTTGATTTACAGCATTAAAGGTAATAAAATAATCGCAACCGCAAGTGAACAAATAGATTAATTATCTGATTTTTAATGTTTTAACTATAGGATTCTCAAGAATCAAAACCACGTCCTTCCAGTCAATCCGATAAACAGTATCTGCCCCGTTCCGCTCCACCTTCATGAACTGATAGCCTGCTACAAACTTCTTTTCAAACAGACTATATGAACGATTATCAAATGAAAACATACGGACTATTCTGCGATTGCGAGACATGACTATAAAGACGTCTCCATCATTGGGCTCACGGTGAAGCCGTTCACGAATGACAGACAGCACACGGCTGTGCTTACAACGCATATCGGTAAAGTCACGGACATAATAAAAATGATTCAGACCGGTAACACTCAACATAACCCCTCCAGTTTCTCTACCATACGAACCAAATCCGGTAGCTTAAATTCTTTTGGGACAAATGCAAGCCATTGCTGATACGAATCTCAACCCAAATACGAACAGGGTGATCAGTTCTGCCTGGTGATACCGGTTGAGGTTGATCACTAGCCCTGGATTGTTCCTCATGACCAATTGCAGGAGCACCACCAACCTGGACTTCAACTACTTTTTTACGGGTATCCTTGTACCATTTCTGAAAGATGTTATAAGGAACTTTGTTCTTAACGCAAAACGATTGGAGAGATTCTCCATGAGGCAAAGCCTCGGTCTGGTACTGAAAGTAAAACCTTTCAAGATCTTCACTGCTATACATAAATTCTAAAATTTTTGTTCGCAGCGAAGATAGGCAAACTCTGAATTGCCAATCAGGGATGTTACAAAATCAGGAAACAATAAGGTGCGGCAAGTAAACAGTTTTTGAGCATTACTGAGCGAAACTTCATCACGACACATTAGAATCAGATTACGATGAGTGTTAAAAGCTTCTTGTGTTCTAAGGATTACATCTTTATCGGTCAGCAACACCGTCTGCGGAAAAATGACAATTTTATTATTTTTGTACCGCTTCACCACTTCGCAAATGAAAGGCAGATGGGGATGCTGGTTATAAATTAAATATCCACTATGCACAAAGAGTATATCCTCTGAGCGTAATCTAGTTTCTATCAGGTTCAAGAGTTTGGGTGTAGCAAAATCCATCGGTACACAAATGACTTTGTGTTGTGAAAAATTGGTTGCAAACCAGCGCAGAATACATACAGTTTGAGCTTGATCACCTAAATTAGAGTGAGTAGGATTAGAGAAAAGATAAACGACTTTCTCTCCCTTATTCCTTTCAACCTCCTGATACAGGCAACGCTTATAATGGCAAATCAATAGTTGCCTGTTCAAATACCGGCACTTACCTGCAATCTGACGGAGTAAATGGTTTATGTTCATAGAAAAAACGGTGAATTAATAATGAATGTGTGGAATCAGAAAAGAGCATTTCAGCTTGCGCAGTAGATTCTCGCATCTCACAAAAAAAGTAATGAGGAATCGACGTATCTTGGTATTCGGCAACTTAGCCCATATATATACAGAAGGGGTTAATCTTTCCGGATACATATACTTTGATACCATAGTGTCAAAAGATAGTGTCTTATAATCCTTCCAGAATAAATCGCGTGTGCACGGCTTTGCAAATGGCCGAGATAGTGACAAATTAGTGCGTTTTGCCTCCTCAATAGTCCTTTGGCGTAGCACCATTGACTGTTTAATCTCCGTAAACATATCCACGGCTTTTGCCGAGTTGCACATTATAAGTGAGACACCTTTCTTTTCAAAGTCGGAAAGCTCTCCCGGTTCAGCCTGATAGCCCCACCAATCTGCTATGGTAAAGTCACTACAACGCCGGATGTTACAATATTGGCAACTATAACACGATGGACGTAAAAAATTGTCACGGAGAAATCCGCGAATATACGGATCATTATAATAATTCCCAATATATTCAACTCGTGCAGAGCCTTTTTCAGTATATCCGTTTACGGACATACTGAAAAAAATCCATGAGTATTTTTTACAACGGAACTGGATATTTTCAATTCTTAATCGTTTCTTCTTTGCTATATGCCGCTTATAGTCGTTAAAAATCTTTGGAGAAGGTACTCCATGACATATTATATCCACCGTACACAGATTATCATAATTTTTATGAAGATATGACCTCAATCCTGCAATCTGACATGGCGTACCGCTAAACAAGACCTTTCTACCAGTCTTAAGGTTCTGCTTTGCTAATTTATAGCTATCCTCAACTCTACTCTGAACATATTTACTACCTTGCAACCTATACAGATCCTCTACCCGCTCAATTCCAACATGAACGGCTTCAAGATCAGCATTTAGAGTACAGCCAAAAACAATTCCTCTTTGGTTCAATATCGATATTGCAATAGCAGAAAATGCGCCGCCGGACGAACTGCAAAGACGCACCTGTCCGTCATTGCTCCAACCGCTATACACTTCTTCGGGAAGATACCTAGAGACGGGCGTATTGACCGGACACACCGATTTGCACAGCCCGCAATTGACGCACCTACCTTTGTCCACAGATGGATGCAGAAATCCTTCTTCATCAGGAATAAATGATATGGCTGCATGCGAACAGACATTCATGCAAGCCGTACATCCTGTGCAAGAATCCTCTGGGCAGATGAAAAAAGAAGTTTTATGATTATTCAATTCAGTCAACATGATAGGGTATGTTCTGAGGCTTATGAATGAGCTGCTCTAAGCATAGTTTTGTAATTGCAGCGATGTTACGGAACCAAATATAAAATCCCTTGGCAACTCGATTTGAATCAAATCCCTTGAGCAACCTCAAGTAGATCCTGAGCACTTTATAGGCATTGCCGAACATTTCATGCCAAGGAATAATTCTCCAAGTCAAATTGTAATGATACACTTCTCTGCCACTTGTATAGATATGTCGTAAACCAGTAGTAACATTACTCACAGTATCACGTGCTATTAACAATGCTATTTCCTGCCTTTCCTGTTTAGGAAGATTCAAAGAGAGCAAGTCTTTCACATATATTTCGAAAGTTTCCAATCGCTTGGAACAGCTGAAAAAATAATTTGATTCATTATATGTGATTGTTTTGGTAGGCTTAAATCCCGGTTGACGTGGTCCGTGAAAAATAGCAGGTATATACACCCATACTGTAGGATGCATTGCCGCTATATGTGCCATAACTACATCAAACCAGAAATCAAACTTTTCGGGCAATCCTTTAAAGTAAGGCTTAGCCATTTCAGCATACAACAAGTCACAACGCCAAAAATAGCCGGTAGGATGCTTGTTCAAGTAACCGGTATGAATTACAGCCTCTTTTCCTGCACTGAAAGTATCGACATGTTCATTAGGATTACCATATACGTCTAAACAGCCACAAGCCGGTTTTTCTTTCTCAAGATAATCTATGAACTTAGAGAGATAAGGCATATCGAACATGTCCTTATCAATACTGAACATGACATACTCTGAATTTGGATTATTAGCCAATGCACATTTTGCATTAGGTAATGCACCGATATTCGAGAGGTTCTGACGTACGGTTAAACGCTCGTTATGTATAGATAAAAATTGTTCATAAGACCCATCCGTAGAACAGTTGTCTTGAATGGTGAAACTAACTCTGTCCTCATCATAAACCAAATATTTTTTTATATTAGGCAGCAATTTAGCCGCTCGATTATATGTAGGAAAACAGATAGTAAGAGTGTACTTTTTACTGGACATATTTCTAAAAACTATTTCTTTAAGACTTTGTGAATGATTTGATTTATAAGCTCCTTCTCTTTAAATTTAAAAAGATACATGCCACTAATAAATAAAGTGATACATACCATAGATCCAAATAAAATAATCAGAAATGGATTATCCAAGAAAATTGTTGTTACCCAAGCTATGCAGATTGAAGCGATGGACAATAATGCAATATCAGAAACAACAAATAGTTGTGAACGAAATGAATATCCTAACGCCTTGCGAACACAATACATTGAAATAATCATTTCTAAGAAATTGCTAAGAACCAACCCCCATGCAACAAGTTTCACACTAATAGGCAAGGTAACAACGAGAAGACTGAATGCGATAATACGTTTCACAACGACCGCCTTAGCCAGCAGCCCTGCCTGACCTACAGCCATAACAATTTGACCGCCATTCGTAAAAATCGGATAGAAACTGAAAACCAAACAAAAAATAGAAAGGTATTCAGCCATTCCCACCCAACGCTCTGTCAGCAACACTATAGTCAGTGGAAAAGCAAATACTCCCACGATAGAGAGAACCGGAAATATAATCAGGCATGACAAGCGCGTATATTTATTATAGGCAACCAAAAGATTCCTCTTATCAGATTGTAACTCGCAATAAATTGGGAAAACAGTTTGAGATATCACACCAACTATAGACGTTGAAGGAAGTTGGGAAAGTGCAAATCCCCTATTGTAATAAGCCAACTGTGCAGGAGTATATACTTTGCCTATAATCAGATTGGTTATCTGAATATAGAACATGGTAAGTATATTGCCAAACAACAACTTTGAGCCAAATATAGCCAAATGCTTGAATGATTGGTATGAAAAACGCCAACGCGGCATCCATCTTGAAAAATACATCAACAAAACTGAAGTTACAAAAGCCCCTACGACACCTTGAATAGCCAAAGCCCATACTTCCATACCGTGATAAGCACACCCAATGCCTATAATTCCGCTAATAATTACAGAGAGAACACGTGCTTTGGCTTGCGTCTTAAAGTCCAATAAAATTTGAAGATGCGCCAATTGAGTAATGGACAAACTAGAAAGGACCATGCTTAAACCTATAACACGGGTTAAATCAGCAAGAACAGGTTGATTATAAAAATCGGCTATATAGGGAGCTACAATGAATAGAACGGCATAGAAAAAGAGAGCTACACCCAAATTAAATATAAACATGGTGTAAAAATCAATATCCGTTCTATCTTTCTTTTGTATTAGTGCGTTCTTTAAACCGCTGTCAATAAACAGTTGTGCAAAACTCACAAATACTTGTACCATAACTATTACTCCATACGCCGAAGGAGCTACTAAGCGAGCAATAATAATGGATATAAAAAACTGAATAGCTTGCACAGAAACATAATCGACTGCGCTCCAAAAAAATCCTTTAGTTACTTTTAACATGAACAAGTATTAATACAGATTGCTGAATCTTACTATAATCCCAATAAATAAAAGCAACCCTACGCCAACGTTTGATTCACAATAGGATATAATTACATTTTAAAATTCTGAAACATTTAACCCACTTAATAAACTCTGATCACTCCACAGATATCCCCATTTTCCAAATCTCCCAATCGTTTCAATACCAAGGGAAAAAAGGTAATCACGGACAGTCTTACGGGCTTCATAAATATTATGGTCAAAAATGACATTGGCGTATGGTTCGAAACGGATATCAGTAAAAAGGATATCTTCTTGTTTTAAAATGTTTAAAGAAACAAGTTTCCCACTGAACGTGCCAACAGCTCTTCCCGGGTATATTCATTACGGTTACAATACACTTCCATCTGAAGTGAGGAACAACCTTCGGGAACATTGTCGGGCGACTTCAAGGAAGGTGAGTAGACGCGAGCAGGAAGAATATCCTCATCATAAATGTACCACCAAAGATAAGGAGGGATATTCTTCGTCTTCAGTCCGACCGATATCTGATAACCACAGGTACAGTGTAACCGTACAACTGCATTGCAAACATCAACAGGAACGTTTTTCAGCATCTTAATTACCTCAGGAAGCGGAAGACTGCTAATCAAACGGTCAAATTGATATTCATCGCCTTTTGATGTACGAAGAAGACGATTCTCTACATCTATCGATATGACCTGTTGGTTATAACGAATATCCTGGTTTTCTACCAAAGCAGACAAAAACTGCTTAAACCCACCTTTTCGTGGATAACGCATCTCCTTACTATAATAGGTTACAGGAGTTTCGGATGTATTGCACCCCTGTATCACTTCTTCAACGGAAGGCTGGTATAAACGGCTTCCTTCCCGGCTGCCCATCCATCTTGTTTCCAAATCCTTTGCCTCAGTCATCCAATATTTCTTAGTATAAGGAATCGGGAAATGTTCTGCAAAAAAATGACCGAATTGAAGCCGTAACCATTGATCGTAATTTTGTATCTGAGAAGAGTCGATATCTGTCGGACGGGATAAAAAATCTCTTACTACGGCATCCTTCATCTTCTGAGTGAGCGGATAAAGATTATTTTGGGCCGGATGCTTTATCCATATTCCCTGATAAAGATTATATGCATTAGGAACATGTCTGAATATCTCTCCGGCTCCATCCATAAAGATTCTATTTACTTGTTCATCTTTAGCAAAGGAAAAATGAACAAAACGGTCAAAACGGAAACCGTCAATGGTGAAGTTACCGCAAAGACCTCCATAAGTAGTATCCTTTTCCAAAACTACAGTCTGCTGACCATTGCAAGACAATTTGTATGCAGCTCCAAGGCCGGATATTCCAGCACCAAGGATTAGAACGGGATTATTCATTTTCATATGTCTTCATATCTTCATGCAATATCCTGATACCCTCCTTCAAGGAGATGGATGCCTTCCATCCCAGCAAAGTGATGTTCCTATTTATAGGGGCCACGGCATGCATGGCATCAGAAGGTGAATACGGGCGGCCGCCCCAATTTGCTGTTACGGGACGGTTCCAGACTGACCCTATCATATCCGCCACTTCGCGTAACGAATGCCCCTCACCTGTTCCAAGATGAAACTGGTAATAGCTGTCTTTCAAGTTATCCAAGGAAAGGATTAATGTATAAAAGAAATCTGCTATATCATCAACATGTATGAAGTCAAGTACCTGGTTACCCGGAGAAAAATCCACGGGCTTTTCCGCCTTTACCGCATCGACCAGATAATCAATCACCTTCTTGCTTGAATTATACCGCCCATAGGGAGAGTAGACTACCACATTAATCCAACTCCAACATGACTGTGTCTGATAATACCTTATAATGGGACGTACCGCTGTTTTGGTAGCGGAATAAAGATTATTGGGCAAATATTCACCCGCGCCGTCCAAAAATTCAGTAAATGTACCTATATTAATGAAGTGGCTGCAGGAGGTATGGGAAACTGCCTCAAGCAAGTGGGTGGTAAACAGGATATTTGATCCAATCAGTTTTTCTATGGACATATCATCCCTTCTTGCAGTAAAGAAAGTTGCCATATGGATAACAACATCAGGAGAATAACCGATAACCTGCTTGCACCATCCGCCCTCTGTCGTAGCAATTATTTCCAGGCAAAGACCAGGAAACATGCTTTCTGCTTTCTGTCTGTCCCTTACCAACAGACAAATATCTGTCAATGAACGACTGAACAGATAAGGAATCAGTGTCCTACCTACAAATCCGGTAGCTCCTGTAATCAATATCTTCATAAAGCTACAATGTTTAAAATTTATAGTCTATCGCCTCCAGCTCCATCCGGCTTGCTTCCGAAGGATCATGAGGTTCAGGTATGATATCCATCAGCATGGATATGCCCTCCCCCTCTCCATAAAAGGCCATCCATAGTCCGGGGGCTACAGTAAGCCGCTGATAGCAACTTTCAGGTGACAGGGTTATTTCTTCAAACTGCCCACGGGTGGGACTGCCTTCACGGTCATCATAGATTACGAACTTGACAGCACCAACGGGCACAACCAGATTCAAGGTCATGCGGTTATGGCGTTTCCAGCCTTTGGCTGCACCGTGTTCTATTTGTGAGAAATAGGCCTCACCAAATCCGACATAACCTTCATCAGTAGATTTTAAAGCATGATAAATATCCCCTTTGGGTACGACAATATGCTTCAGGGGATGAACTGTCACTCCTTCCATCATTATTCCGCCCATTTTAAATGTTGTGCTCCGGCAGCCCTGACATAGGAATCTATCTGGGCAGTGGTCAAGCTGTACATATCCACATTGGCATCTGTATAAAAAGCTTTGTACCAGTCAGCAATAAAATGTACACATTCCTCATAGTGCAATGTAGAATGCCAGTCAAGATAAGCCAGTGCCTTGTCACAATTAAGTTTCAATAAAGTAGCCTCTTCGAAAGGCACATTGCCGGTCAGCCGGGCTGCCGTATTCCTGTCCAGCCCCCAAAGTTCGGCCAAATCCTGAACCAACTGAAACACAGTCTTGGTCTGCTCCGCACGAGGGCCAAAGTTAAACGGTTCTCCATTCTTCACCTTTCCTTCATAAAGGTATTGTCCAAGATTGAGATAGCCGCTCAATGGTTCCAATACGTGTTGCCAGGGGCGGGTAGCTTTGGGACTACGTATCTCCACCACCTCATTCCTTGAAAATGCCTTGACACAATCCACGATGATACGGTCTTTCGCCCAGTCACCACCTCCGATAACATTCCCGGCACGGGCCACTCCCAGTTTGATATTGGGCATAGCCTGGATAAAGGATTTCCAATAACACTTGATAGTAAGTTCGGCTGCACCCTTTGAACCGGAATAGACATCCTTTCCGCCTACCGCATCTGTCTCACGATATCCCCAGATCCACTCCACGTTATCGTAAGCCTTGTCACTGGTGATAAGAACACAGGTACAATTCCATGTGATATTACGGATGGCCTCCAGCACGGAAGCCGTACCTACCACATTGGTAGTGATGGTATCAAAAGGCTCCTTGTAGGAAGTAGAAACAATGGCCTGTGCAGCAAGATGAAAGATAAAGTCAGGCTTTACAGCCTGAACATAATCACTCATCTCCTCTTTATTACGGATGTCACCATAATGGTGATGGATTCTGTCGGGTAGGCCAACAACCTCGAACATGGACGGTTGGGTAGGTATACTATTTGAATAGCCGTATACCTCCGCTCCCAGCATGAGTAACCATGCTGACAACCAGCTCCCCTTGAAACCGGTATTACCGGTTATCAATACTTTCTTTCCTCTATATACATTATTGAATGCCATATTTATCCTTTTATTTTTATCATTTCCAATATTTCCAAGGTGCTTTGCCCGAAGCCAAGAGGCTCTCCAGTTTCTCCTTGTCACGCAACGTGTCCATGCACTGCCAAAAACCATGATGCTTATAGCAGGAAAGCTGCCCCCGGGAGGCAAGCGTTTCAAGAGGTTCACGCTCCCAGGTCGTTGTGTCATTTTCTATATATTCCAATGCTCCCGGCTCCACAACCATGAAACCTCCGTTGATCCATCCCATATCATCCCGACTCTTTTCACGGAAAGACCTTATCATAGAACCGTCAATGTCCATTACTCCGAAACGACCTTCGGGAAGCACACCTGTCAACGTGACCATAGTCCCTGTCTCTTCATGAAACCGGATACATTCATTAATGTCAACATCTGACACACCATCACCGTAAGTCATAAGAAACGGCTCACCAGATATGTAATCTTTAACGCGTTTAAGACGTCCGCCCGTCATGGTATTCAAACCTGTGTCAACCACCGTCACTCTCCAGTCTTCCGTATGATCACTATGTACAGTTACTTTCCCATTGGCAGAAAAGTCGAATGTCATATCACTATTATACATATAGTAGTTGGCAAAATAATTCTTGATAACCTGTTGCTTGTATCCGCAACAGATAATAAACTCATTATGACCAAACTTGGAATACCATTTCATGATATGCCATAGGATAGGTTTGCCACCTATCTCAATCATCGGCTTGGGCTTAAACTGGCTCTCCTCGCTAATACGAGTACCAAAACCTCCGGCTAAAATCACTACTTTCATATAAAAATTATTTCTATTTCATCATGCACTGGCACGCATTATACGTATTAATTCGTCATAGTTCTTACAAATGTCATCAGCCCATTTATGCAGTTCTTTTTTATAAGAAATGAATTTTTCTTCATCTCTTCTTATGAAATCTGATATGATTAATCGGCCAAACTCATTCTCCGTTGTATTCCTCAGAAGATAATCCTTAAAAGATTTGATACTAGACAACAAATCAGATTTGATCTGTTCCAATCGGGGATTATTAAATTTATACTGTGGATTATCTACAATCCACTCAAAATCCATTAAAGCTTTCAAATCATCTACAGAAACAGGTTCTCCAAAATCATGATTTTTCAAATAATCATAAATAAAAGATTCCGGCAAGTCTTTTGTTATAATTTGCTTAAATAACGCTTTATCCTGTATATAAGAAATTCTACCGCATCTAGAGTTTCTCTTCTTGAAAAAAAAATGGAAAATCACACATAATATTAATAAGATTATACACAAACGAATAGAAAAAATAGACGTTATTATGAAGACTATTACTGCGCTCCACACAGGATCTTTCCATACTTTCTTTATTTTCTCTATCATTTTAGGTTATCAGAGTTAATCTTTTATCACTCCACCTTCTCAAACGGAAAAGCCTGAAGATAACTAATAGCCACCGTCATATTACCAAAAGCAAACACCAGCTTTGTATTCCGATGCAGACGCATGATGCACCCCTCCTTCCCTTGAAAAACACCACCCGTAATACGTATCTTCTGCTTTTTCTGAATATACTCCTCAAGAGGCTTATCCATCAGTTCAATGTTATAAGGCATGGATTCATACAGATAAATAAATTCTTCCATCTGTCTATAGGGAATAACAGCCACGCTATAGGAATTGCGGTCTTTTGCAAGATATTGCCGGGGGAACAGATGGGCAAGGATGAGATTCAATTCATCCAACGGGGCACATACAAACAGATAACCATCACCCGTGATTTCCTTTTCATCCGTCAAAGCGTTCAACTTCTGTACAGAGCCTGTCGCGAACGCCTCCTTTACGGCAAAGGCGGACTCCCGACGGGCCGCATATTCTTCCTTGCTATAAGGACACCGTTCAAAACGTCTTTTATGGTCAGCAGAGGTATATGAAAACACTTTGAAGCAGAAATATCTTTCTTCCTTTATGCCAGACCGGGTATTAATCATCACAGCCCTCCTGCCGGTAAAGATTTCGATATAGCGTTTCAACTCTCTGTTGCGCAGGAACATATAATACCACTTGTGATCAGGATATTCTTTCTCTTCCCCCGTCTGTGACGTGGTTATCAGATCTGACCCCAGGTCTGAGCCGGAAGCGATTGAACTGCAGAGCAGTAACTTAGGCGCTTTACCCGTTATGTCTTGATTCTGCGGAAAGGAGTATTCAGTACCCAAATCCGCATCATTACAGATTTGCATCAAAACATAAATTATTTATCATTTGTACTTCTAAAATGAAGGCTTGTTGAAGCTTCATTTTTGGGGTTCTCTTAGTAAGAGATCCCCTTCTCTATTTAATTTATTGATAATGTGAAATATACACATCGTAATTCATAACCTTTTACGAACAATTCTCATACATTTCTTGTTAAAAGCATTTTAAAACAACAAAAGATTTCCATTTCTTGGGAATTATAGCTACTTTTGCAACCAAATGGGGATCTCTTACTAAGAGAACCCCATTTTTTATAAAACGAATCATGCTATCAAACAGCTGATTTTCAGATTTATCACACTTGTTTATGATAAAAAATAAATTATCCTAAATTAGATATCACACGAAGTCACACAGCATTTCCTAATGGCACAATCCTTTAGATCAGCATTCTGCATATTTCTATATCTCCCCATACAAAATCATTCAATATTTTGTATCTATCACCAACAAGGCATATTTTGATTACTTTGCCGAATATTGAATATTCCCCCAGCTCTTATGTTAGGATTTTAGAAATATTTCTCCGAAAATGATCTGATTTTATCCAAGCCAATAGAGCATTCAGGCTGTCATCCTACAGCCTGAATGAATACTTCCCCTACAACCCTCTTAAAATAATCTGATTGGCTCTATCTATCTGTGAAGTGGAGATGGATGCCAGATAAATATGAGTGGTCTTTTCATTATCGTGCCCCAACCCCTCGCGGATGATGTCTGTAGACACCTTCCTGTCCTGCGCTATGCTGGCCCAGCTATGGCGCGCCACATAGAAAGTCAACGGCGCCTTTAATTCCAGCCGCAAGCCTATTTTATTCAAGCCCCGTCCTATCTGCTTGGCCCTCAATTTATATTGCTTGCGGTCATTTATGTCACAATACCGCAAGATAGGCAGCAGGTACTCGGAACTGTCATCCTTGTATTTATCCACAATCTCCTGCATCAGCTCCTCCCACAGAATAGTCAGCCGCTGCCCGGTCTTTTTCCGGCTGTATGTCAGAATTCCATTCTGGAGGTTGCTCTTCTTCAAATGTGCCATATCAATAAACGACATGCCCCGGGTATAGAAACTGAAAAGGAAAATATCCCTTGCCAGCTCCAACTGGGGTTCGAATGACAAATCAAGCTCCTTGATCATTTTGATGATTTTAAAGGGAACAGCCCGTTTTACGGTCTTGTCTATGCCGGTATAGACATGTTTGAAAGGTTTCTTGTCGGTGGTATAGCCTTGCTCTACAGCCAGGTTATACACACTTCGCCAGATTCTCATATAATAGGAAGTACTGTTCTTTACCAAGCCTTTCTCTTTCAGATAGGCTTCATACATCTCCATCAGTTCCGAGTCAAAAGCTTCAAAACTCAGATCCTCATTCTTTCTGAATTGGATAAAGCTGTTCATTGTCGAGGTATAGCCTTCTGCCGTCCGTCCCCTTTTCTGCCGCTCCAGTTTATTGATACATCGTTGCATGAAGTTGAACACACTCTCTACAGAAGGGATTTTCCGGAAAGAAGCCACGATATCATCAATGGTGTATTCCACACCGGTCCGCTCCAGATCATTGATAATACCTTGTAACCGCGTCATCTCCCAATTCGTCTGGTCACGTATCAGCAGAAGACGCGCTTTACATTCAGACTGTGTTGAAATAAGCAGACTGCCGGTGGAGTCGTTCCACTCGGAAGGCATGATCCGATAAGAAGTCTTGATGAGCCGTGTCAGTCTGTAATGAATAATTTGATAACTTAATACGCCCTTTTTTCCTTTTACGCTCGATGGGCGGAATTTCAATTTAATGGATGCCATATTTCTTTTCTATATTATGGTTTTGTTATTCAAAACGAATATAGCAATATGGCATCAGGTACACTGTTGCACCTCCGGTTATTCTACCCTTCTATCTCGCTCAGTTCCAACCAGCGCATGGTCTTTTCATCAATCAAATCATTCAGTTCCGGCAACCGTTTGGATTTCTCCGTCAGTTCCTCCACTCCCAGCGTACCGCTGCAAAGGGCGGCTTCTATATCGGCCTTCTCCTGCTCCAGCCCGGCTATTTCTTGTTCCAGCTGCTCGAACTCTTTCTTTTCCTTGAAAGACATTTTCCGCTTGTCATTCAAGCGCACGCGGGCGGTCTTTTCCTCCTTCGGCTTCTCCGCCTCTTTCTCGCGCTGCTCTTTCGCCTCGCGCCAGTCACGATAATCGGAGTAGTTACCCGGAAAATCACGAATGTCTCCCTGTCCCTTGAATACCAGCAAGTGATCTACCACCTTGTCCATGAAATAACGGTCGTGGCTTACTACGATTACACAGCCCTTGAAGTTCTGCAAATATTCTTCCAATACCTGAAGGGTGATGATATCGAGATCGTTGGTAGGCTCATCCAGCACCAGGAAGTTAGGATTACGCATCAGTACCGTACACAGATACAGGCGACGGCGTTCTCCACCACTCAGTTTATAAACATAGCTATGCTGGGTTTCGGGAGTAAACAGAAAATGTTGCAGGAACTGGGATGCGGTCAGCTTCTTGCCATTTCCCAATTCGATGACTTCGGCAATATCCTGCACCACGTCGATGACCTTCATTTGCTCATCAAACTTCAGGCCGTCCTGAGAATAGTATCCGAAACGGACTGTCTCACCGATATCCAGTGTTCCACTGTCCGGCTTCTGTTCGCCCATCAGTATTTTAATGAACGTGGACTTTCCCGTACCATTGTTTCCCACGATGCCCATCTTCTCATAACGGGCAAAGATATACGAGAAATCTTCCAGAATCTTCAAATCACCGAAACGCTTGTACAGATGATCCGCCTCAAAAATCTTGGAGCCGATGTAAGAGGCTTTCATATCCAGCTTCACATTACCATCGTTAAAACGCTGCTTCGCCACTTTCTCCAGTTCGTAGAAAGCTTCTTCCCGATAACGCGCTTTATGTCCGCGTGCCTGAGGCATACGGCGCATCCACTCCAGTTCTGTGCGGTACAGGTTATTGGCACGGGCTATTTCGGCATTGGTCGCCTCGATACGCTCCTGCCTCTTTTCCAAGTAATAGCTGTAGTTCCCTTTATATGAATAGACCTGCTGATTGTCTATCTCGATAATTTCAGAGCAGACGCGGTCCAGGAAATAACGGTCGTGCGTCACCATAAGCAGACTGATGTTTCCCCGGCCGAGATACCCCTCCAGCCACTCCGTCATATCCAGATCAAGATGGTTGGTAGGCTCGTCCAAAATCAGGAAATCGGGCTCGGTTATCAGCACATTCGCCAAAGCCACCCGTTTCAACTGACCTCCGGAAAGATGTTTGATCTGCTGGCTGAAATCCCGGATTTTTAATTGAGAAAGGATTTGTTTCGCCTTCCGTTCATAATCCCATGCCTTTTCGTGCTCCATCCGTGCCAACAGCTCTTCCAGTCCCGGATTGCCTTCGGTTTCCATGCAGCTTTCATATTCTTTGATGAGTTCCACCGTGCTGTTTCCGTGATAGAAACAGGCTTCGAGCACGGTCAGGTCTTCGGGATAATGTGGGTCTTGCTCCAAATAGCCCACCCGCAGATCACGACGAAAGACGATGCTTCCTTCATCATATCCCTCCTTACCGGCTATTATATTAAGTAAGGTAGTCTTGCCTGTACCGTTCTTTGCTATCAGACCGATGCGTTGTCCTTCGGCCACTCCAAATGAAATCTTCCGGAACAATACCAAGTCACCGAATGATTTGGTAAGCCCGTCTACTTGCATATATGGGGTCATTATTTGTCTATTTATTTAAATCATCCAACACTGCCTCCGCCTCTCGCTTAATTTTCCTGAATTCAGATTTCAAGTCGCAGGGGAGTCCCTTTTTAGCTTTTCCCCACACCAGTGCGGCAGGGTCCAGCACCATATCCGAACACATAAACTGCAAGGCGGGATATTCTTTCTGTCCCTCAATGACAGTCACCCATTCCATACCTTCCATCTCATTCACCAGAATGGCTCCGAAGGCAATACCGAAATTCTCCCACGCCATACGCTGCTGGGTCTGGAAACGTCCGCTGTCCATTACTTGCTGTATACTGTCAATATCGCTCTCCGACGCAGTAAAATCCTTGGTGAGTTGCTTTTTAATCGCGGTAGAAGCCCACTCAAAGGCGGTGTTCACCTCCCCGATTTCCAAAACACGGATCGGAATGATCTCACGCGGGTGACTTACACCTTCTTTGCGGATCTGTAAAGACCGGATGATTTCTTCTGCCGGATGCTTGTCTCCTCCTTTGGACACGGTAAAAGAACATTCGAAAGAGAGATTCTCCTCTCCTGTCATCCAGATATGAGTGGTGTACCAGGCGCCTTCTTCCTGAAAAGTTTCCGAGCTGTAAGCACAATCCCACTTGCCCACTTTCACCAGGGCGGAAGAGGTATTTTCTTTCAATTCGTATGCGATGCACTGCGGACCATAGTCAGCTGCTTCATCCTTATAAGCCGATATGCGGAAATTACCTGTCCACCGGTCAGGGTTATAGAATAAAAAACTCTCTTCTGTATCTTCAAACTCGTGCCACCCCATCGGGTATTCCAATGAGAACCAGCCACCGGGAGAAATGTATTTCATAGTCTCTATCTTTTTAATTCATTACTAACGGAAACGATTGTTTTACTTCACCGGCAATATCTCAATCCAGTAATCATCAGGATCATTGATGAAATACAAGCCCATAGCGGTGTTCTCGAAGCAAACACATCCCATTTCCTTATGGAATTTACGAACTTCGTCATAATCACCTTCCACACGCAGACACAGATGGCTTTCGTTCTCACCCAACTCGTATGGCTGGGTATGATCACGCAACCAAGTCAGTTCCAACAAGAAATTGCTGTGGTCATCGGCCATATACACCAGCACGAAGGAACCGTCCGAAGCTTCCTTACGATGAGACTCATGCAAACCTAACGCTGTTTCATAAAACTTGATACTCTTGTCCAGATCAGTTACATTGATATTGAAATGATCAAATCTTCCTTTTACTTTCATATTGTGTTATTCTTTTGTTATTCAATCTCTATTTTTTGTCCGCGATGCGTCAATGACACAAAACGCACTCCATGCGCTTCGGCAAAGTCGCAGAAAGCATTTGCCTTGGCATACTCCGGTGTGAAATGCATGGGTACAAAGATATGAGTTTTTATCTTTGTTACAAACTGTCCGGCACCCCGCATGTATTCTTTTCCCAAACGGGGATCAACGGGAAACATGGCCACATCCACTTCGGGCGTATAGGCGTAAAGATCATCCAGCTCATGCAGGAAATTCTTCTCGGCCCCCTTCCACTCCGCCTCGGTACTCTCATCCATCCAATGCCAGTTATTCAAATCACCGGCATGAAAAATCTTTTTTCCACCTGCCTGAAGCAAAAACGATACTCCCACATCCGTGGAACCGAAAGCACGCACGCTCAATGTTTCATCCTTATATTCCTCTCCTTTTTTCAGCCAGACGGCATCTTCTTTCTGCGCCCTGCGATGGCGCAAAATGTCTTTCGAGAAAATATAGATGATATCCGGCCGCTGTTCACGCCATTGCAATACCTCTTTATTAAAATGATCCGGATGAAAATGACTGGCCAGCACATACAGTTTTCCGGGTCTCCGCAATAATTCGCTGTGTACGATTCCTTCCGGCATTCCGGCCTCTTGATTGCTGAAAGTCCCATCCATCAGCCGGTTCAAATCCGACTGCGCCTGTCCATCCTCCGAATCACGGTAATAATCCATGATTACAGTGAAGCCATCGCCTGACAAGGCGAATCCGCTATGATATATATAAGTAAGTTCCATATCCATACAACAAATTTATTTACCGATAGGTTGTACCTGCGCACGGGTCTTTTTATCAATTTCCAGAAACATATAATTCACTTTACCCGAATGTATCAGGGAGTCATTCTCCCGGTATTTCCTCGTAGCGTATTCCTTTGATTTCTCGTAGGTCAGTTTCGACATCTGGTTCTGGGATTTGCCCACCATGGTAGAATCCAGCTTCTCATCCGGAAAGAAATCATCCAGATTCACATCTCCTATCATCGTGGTTTCCAGAAAATTCATATTCTTGTGTGATTTGTCTGTGTAATAACCCACAAACATATGTCCCGGAATACGCACCAGAATAGGATTGATATTGATGGCTTTCATCAGTGAAGCCAGCAACACGCTGCCATCCACACAGTTTATCTGCGAGGATTCCAGCGCATCGTCCAAGGTACGGACGCGCTGTGTATAAACCACATTGGACGAAAGACTGGTATTGGTGGTGGAGCTATACTTAAAGTTCCGCTTTTGCAACACATTCCACAATGCATAGACCTGTTTGTCCACATTCTCCGACTGGTGTGCATTACCTTGATACCCAAGAAAACGATTGACGATACGTGTATCCAAGGCTTCACGCAATAATTTGTCAATCTGAGGATGCTCCTCGTTGACGTAGGCCGCAAAAAACTCTCCCGTATCGTGAAACTTCATTTTATCGTCCACGTATCCTAAAGGACACTCATTGATACTGCGCATTGAGATGGTTTTCAAACGCTGTGGAAGTTCTTTTTTATTCAATTCCGCCTTGACGGAGATGCTAACGGGCACTGCCTGATTATTATCACGCAAAGCCTGATAGTTCCATATAATATCCGGAAAAACCAGATATTCTTTCCCCGCCTTGGGTAAAATAAACTCAGATACAGACTGAGAGAAAAAAGGAGTCTCGGCCACTTCTATACGCAATTTGCTATTGGCATAACTGTTCTTCAGCCGGATGGCGATACACGACTTAGGATTTCCGATATAATCGGAATCGGCAGGTACGATTAAATTGGCATCTGTGGTTGCGGTAGAGAGAATGGTTGCTGGAAAAATATTACCACCCAGCTGGTCGGTAATCTCGAACCCGGATTTAAAAGGCTCATACCGATAAATAAAGACTGAAAATGCCATTACCAGTATAGCAGATAATATTAATGTGGACCATTGCCACTTGTCCAGTTGTTTCATATTCCACTTTTCTACGCTATCTGTTAATCAGTTGTTTTTATGATTCCCCATCCACCATCATTCACTACAGACTACACTGATTGACACAGGTTCCATACCAAGCGATTGCTTTTCAATAGAAACAATCTGCATCAATCCGTGCAATCGGTGACGAAAAGCTCATTATCTCACTGCGATGCTCTCTATCTCCACAAGCGCTCCTTTCGGCAAAGCCTTAACAGCTACAGCAGAACGGGCAGGGAAATCTCCTTCGAAATACTTGGCATAAACAGCGTTCATTTCAGCAAACAAAGACATATCTGCCAAAAATACGGTTGTTTTTACGATATTAGCAGTAGTCAGACCAGCTTCTGCCAATACATTCTTGATATTCTCAAAAACCTGAATAGTCTGTTCAGTCACTCCTCCCGGAACAAATTCACCGGTAGCAGGATCAACAGGAATCTGACCTGACAAGAATACCATACCATTCACTTCAACAGCTTGACTGTAAGGACCTATAGCAGCAGGAGCCTTTTCCGTAAAAATCACTTTTTTCATCTTTTTTCTATTTATAATTAAGTAAAAATCAAATTTGACGGGCTAAATTAGTATTTTTTTCGCTATTTCATGCAGACTCTGCTGAACAATCTGATCTATTTTTACGTTCATTTAACATCAGGGTTTTCACAGACAGAAAGGATGTTTCCAAACGTCGTTTTTTTTATTAATTTCATTAAATTCGGCAAAAAATCTTCTGTAATATGCATGAGATTAAAAAAAAATATCTACTTTTGTCCTCGGTAAATACGTCAGTTCCCTATCCGGGAAAGTCTGTTTACTTCCTGATAACAATCAAAACAACATCAATCCCATAATCGTAATTATGAGTGCATTTCCCCCTTCTAACACATTTTCGTGTAGATTGCGCTCCTTAATTATACCATTAAAAGATTATAAAGAAATATATTACTAATAACTATACTCTATGTATAACATTATTCAATTAAACGACAAAGACTTGTCGGAATTACAATCGATTGCCAAAGAGTTGGGTATCAAGAAAACAGACTCTCTAAAAAAAGAAGATCTGGTTTATAAAATTCTGGACGAGCAAGCCATAGTCGGAGCAACCAAAAAAGTAGCGGCAGAAAAAGCCAATGAAAGTCAACCCCGTAAAAGATCACGTATCAACGTTAAAAAAGACGGTGACAAGGTCTATACTGCAACCAAGGACAAGGCACAGAAGCTGGAAGCCAATACCCCGCAACCTGCCGCCACAGCTGCCGAAACAGTAAAAGAAACTGCTCCTGTAGCGGTAACACCACAAACAGAAACCGTGGCCGAAACAAGCACGGAAGAAAAAACACCTAAAAAAAGAGGACGCAAACCGGGTAGTAAGAAAGTAACAGCCAAGACAGAAGAACAACCTGCAACGGAAACGAAAGAAACCGCAAAAGAGGAAGTGAAAGCTGAAGCACCGGCGAAACCGACACCCAAAAAAGCAAAAAAAGAAGAAACACCGGCTATTCCCGAAGAAAAAGAAGTGATTCTTCCCGAACTGGAATTCGGCAGTGAAACCGATGATTTTATTCCTATCGAGGATCTTCCTTCAGAAAAAATAGAACTTCCTACTGAGTTGTTCGGCAAATTTGAGGCTACCAAAGTAGAAACACCGGCTCCGGTACAGACACCTGCCCCCAAATTCCAACCACGCCAGCAGCGCGATCAAAATCAGAAGTACAACAATCCGCGCAACAACAATTACAACAATCCTCGTCAGGCAAACAATAATAACAATACGACGGCTGAGGGAGAAGCGCCTGCCAGCATTCCTCAACAACCGGAACGCAAACAGGTGGAAAAGCCTTACGAATTTGAAGGTATCCTGACCGGTACCGGGGTATTGGAAATCATGCCCGACGGATACGGCTTCCTCCGTTCATCCGATTACAACTATCTTTCCTCACCCGATGATATTTACGTTTCACAATCGCAAATAAAACTGTTCGGTTTGAAGACCGGTGATGTAGTGGAAGGCTCTATCCGTCCGCCGAAAGAAGGAGAAAAATATTTCCCGTTGGTAAAGGTGGAAAAGATAAACGGTCTGGATCCCGGATTGGTACGTGACCGCGTTCCGTTTGATCACCTGACCCCGCTGTTCCCCGATGAAAAGTTCAAACTTTGCAAAGGAGGATATAGTGACAACCTTTCAGCCCGTGTGGTAGATATGTTCTCACCTATCGGTAAAGGACAGCGTGCTTTGATTGTGGCGCAGCCCAAAACCGGTAAGACGATCCTGATGAAAGACATCGCTAACGCAATAGCAGCCAACCATCCGGAAACGTACATGATCATGCTGCTTATTGACGAACGTCCCGAAGAAGTGACAGATATGGCGCGCAGCGTAAATGCCGAAGTGATCGCTTCTACATTTGACGAACCGGCAGAACGTCACGTAAAGATTGCAGGTATCGTACTGGAAAAAGCGAAACGCATGGTAGAATGTGGTCACGATGTGGTAATCTTCCTCGACTCTATCACCCGACTGGCACGTGCATACAATACCGTCTCTCCCGCTTCCGGCAAGGTATTATCCGGTGGTGTGGATGCAAATGCCCTGCATAAGCCCAAACGTTTCTTCGGTGCTGCCCGTAACATTGAAAACGGTGGCTCGCTGACCATTATCGCAACCGCACTGATTGACACCGGTTCCAAGATGGATGAAGTAATCTTCGAAGAATTCAAGGGTACAGGTAATATGGAACTCCAGCTGGACCGCAACTTGAGCAACAAACGTATCTTCCCGGCAGTAAACATCGTGGCATCAAGCACCCGCCGCGACGACTTGCTGCTCGACAAGACTACTTTGGACCGTATGTGGATTCTCCGCAAATATCTGGCAGATATGAATCCTATCGAAGCAATGGATTTTGTAAAAAGCCGTTTGGAAAATACCAAAGACAACGAAGAATTCCTGATGAGCATGAACTCATAAAAAATAAATCTTTTTTATTAAATGACGCAGGCTGTACCTTTTCATTAAGGTATGGCCTGTTTTTTTATTATACTTCAATCAATATGTCAATGCATCAATTTGCTAATATGCCCATTACCACGTAGAGTAGAATGCAGCAAATTGACACATTAGCAAATTATCCAATGGGTACAAAAACAGATTCCTTCCGTCTGCTTAAAAAGACCTTTAAATCCGGAGAACCCATGAAAACAAAAATGATCTGCTTTATCGCATTTATCAGTTATACCTTTTATTTAACCGCAGGAGATATTTATGTTTCTCCTTACGGTAACGACAAAGCTGCCGGTACACGCCAATCTCCCCTCCAGACTCTGGAACAAGCCATCAAGCAAGCGCGCGAATGGAGGAGATTGCAATCACCCGAAACAACCGGAGGCATAAATATCCTATTGGAGGAAGGAATATACCCACAATATAAAAGCCTGTTCATCCGCCCCGAAGATAGCGGGACAACAGACTCTCCCACTCGTATCACCACTGTTCCCAATGCCCATGTAGTCTTAAGTGGCGGAGTTCCTGTGACAGGTTGGGAACAAGGATGCGAAGATACCAGAATACCAAAAACACTTAGAAATAAAATATGGGTAGCGGAAGCGCCCCGTATGGGAAACAGGATATTGGAAACCCGACAAATGTGGGTCAACGGAGCAAAAGCACAGCGAGCCGCACAGTTTCCCGACGGAGTAATGGAACGCATGATTGATTTTAACCCTGAGGAAGAGACGATCACCATTCCCACTCCACAAACAGCAGGGTTAAATACCGCTTCACAAGTAGAGATGATCGTTCACCAACGTTGGGCCATCGCCATACTGAGAGTGAAGGAAATGATTACTGAAGGAGCAAAAACAGTTGTCCGTTTTCATGATCCCGAAAGCCGGTTGGAGTTTGCCCATCCCTGGCCTCAACCTGTCATTGACGGAGAAAAAGGAAACTCCTCCTTTTGTCTGGTCAACGCTTTGGAGTTATTGGACCAGCCCGGAGAATGGTATCAGGATTATCCTTCCGGACGCATCTATTATTACCCGCGTCCTCACGAAGACATGACGAAGGCGCAAGTCATTATCCCGGCTTTAGAAACCTTGCTAACGGTAAACGGCACTTTGGAACGTCCGGTAAGGAACATACATTTTCAAAATATATCTTTCGAACATACTTCATGGATGCGCCCCTCTTATCAAGGACACGTTACATTGCAAGGAGGTTTCCATCTGCTGGATGCTTACAAACTACCCATACCGGGGCTGCCTGAAAAAGCGGAACTGGAAAACCAGGCATGGATAGGCAGACCCAAAGCTGCAATACAGATAAAATGCGGTAATAACATCAATTTCAACCATTGCACATTTCAGCACTTGGCAGCTACGGGAGTAGATTATGAACGCGCCGTATCGGCTTCCATTGTCGAGAATTGCCATTTCACCGATATTGGTGGAACAGCCTTACTGGTGGGCACCTTTCCCGATGAAGGATTTGAAACCCATGTGCCTTATACACCTTTTCATGAACAGGAATTATGTACGGGAATCACCATACGGAACAACCTGATTGAGGAAGTGACCAATGAAGATTGGGGAGGTGTAGGCATCGGAGCCGGATATGTAAAGAATATCCATATCATACATAATGAAGTCTGCCACGTCAATTATTCAGGTATCTGTGTGGGCTGGGGATGGACCCTGCTGGAAAGCGGAATGAGGGGCAATCGGATTGAAGCCAATTACGTCCACCACTTTGCCCGGAGGCTGTATGATGCAGGAGGACTTTATACCCTCTCCAACCAACCCGGCTCCGTGATGCGCAATAACCGGATTGAACATTTAATCGACGCGCCATACGCTACCAACGACCGTGCGTTTTACATCTACTTTGATGAAGCGACGGATGGCTATACCGTAGAAAACAACTGGTGTCCGTCCGAACGTTTCGACTTCAACCGTCCGGGCCCTCATAATGTGTGGAAGAAGAATGGTCCGCAAGTAGATGAAAGTATAAAACAAAAGGCAGGCAGGGTCGCCTTGAATCCCCTTATGCCACCGGATGGGCACATTGAGTCCTCCCCTACAGCAAAGGAAAACAACCGAAAATCATTATAAAAACAAAATAACAAAAAAAGAATGAAACCAACCAATTACCACTTATTCGATTTTCTGGACTTTGATCCCGATCTGTCAAGAGACGAATCATTATGGAAAGCATACAAACCCACCTCTGTCTATGAAAAAGACGGGGATATCTGTATAAACGTCCCTTTTCAAAAGCAAGTGCTCTCTAACGATATGGCACCCGATACTGCATTCCCCCGTGAAGAATATACGCTGGTCATCCGTCAATATACCTCAGGCATCACCCGGCTCTTTATCGGATTCGGTGAAGAAAGCATGACGGATCAATCAGAAATGCTTCAATTCAGCGACCGGATAAAGAAACTTCCTTTGCAAGTAACACAAGTAGAAGGTGAATGGATTATCTCCACCCAAGACGGAATACAACGGGCACTTATCAATATAAAACCCTCCGGTATTAGACCGTTGGAGCGAACTCCTGCCCGATCCTCAAGAAACATTGGATCTTCGTCTTTACCCCGACGGCAAACGTGAAATCCGATTGGCTGCCTACGACCACTTCTCCCCTCCCCGTTACGATGCGCTACCACTGGCCTTCTGCAAACGAAACGGAGTGAAAGAACGTGCCACCCTTTCCTTTGAATCAAAACCTGATGAATGTTTTGCCGGAACAGGGGAACGCTTTGCCAAAATGGACTTAAGCGGACAAACTTTCTTCTTAAAGAACCAGGATGGCCAAGGCGTGAACAACCGCCGCACCTATAAAAATATCCCTTTCTACCTCTCCAGCCGGATGTATGGAACATTCTATCACACCTGTGCCCACAGCAAACTGTCACTGGCCGGGCAATCCACCCGCTCGGTACAGTTCCTAAGCGACCAGGCCATGCTGGACGTCTTCATCATAGCAGGTAATACTATGGAAGAAATCCTCCGGGGCTACCGGGATCTGACCGGATATCCTTCTATGCCTCCCCTCTGGAGCTTCGGCATCTGGATGAGCCGCATGACTTATTTCAGTGCTGATGAAGTAAATGAGATATGCGACCGGATGCGTGCCGAGCATTACCCCTGCGATGTAATCCATCTGGACACAGGATGGTTTAAGACCGACTGGCTGTGCGAATGGAAGTTCAACGAAGAGCGCTTCCCCGACCCCGAAGGCTTCATCCAAGGCCTGAAGAAAAAAGGATACCGCGTGTCCTTATGGCAACTCCCCTACGTAGCGGAGAACGCCGAACAGATAGACGAAGCACGCAAAAACGATTATATAGCTCCGCTAACAAAGAAACAAGATTCGGAAGGTTCCAATTTCTCCGCTTTGGACTATGCTGGAACCATTGACTTCACTTATCCTAAAGCAACCGAATGGTATAAAGGACTGCTGAAGAATCTGCTGGATATGGGCGTGACCTGTATCAAAACCGATTTTGGAGAAAACATCCACATGGATGCCCTCTATAAAGGCATGAAACCCGAATTGCTGAACAACCTGTATGCATTGCTTTATCAGAAAGCCGCTTATGAAATCACAAAAGACGTTACCGGTGACGGCATTGTATGGGCACGCTCGGCATGGGCAGGATGCCAGCGCTATCCGCTGCATTGGGGAGGTGACTCATGCAGTTCATGGGATGGGATGGCAGGCTCACTGAAAGGTGGCTTACATTTCGGACTCTCCGGATTTGCATTCTGGAGCCATGATGTTCCGGGATTCCATACATTACCTAACTTCATGAACTCTGTAGTAGCCGATGATGTATACATGCGCTGGACACAATTCGGCGTATTCTCGTCACACATCCGCTATCACGGAACAAACAAACGTGAGCCGTGGCATTATCCGGCTATTGCTCCGATAATAAAAAAATGGTGGAAATTACGCTATACACTTATACCTTATATTATAGCACAAAGCCGGAAAGCTATCTCAAGCGGAGCACCTCTCTTACAAGCTCTGATTTTTCATCACCCTGAAGACAAGCTGTGCTGGCACATCGACGATGAGTACTATTTCGGTAACGACTTCCTGGTAGCTCCGGTCATGAACAGTGAAAACCGCCGTGACGTCTATCTGCCCGAAGGACAATGGGTGAATTTCTTCACTGGTGAAGTGCTGGAAGGAGGACGTTGGTTAAAAGACCTGGATGTCCCCTTGGACGAAATGCCCGTATATGTACGTCAGGGAGCGACTATTCCTGTTTACCCGGATGAGGTGGAGTGTACGGATGAGATGGATTTAAGTAAGAGCGCTGAATTGCACATTGACAATCATTTTAAAGGAATATTTAAAGACTAACGAACATGGAAACTTGGAAAACAAATTTAGAAGAAACAAAAAAGCGATATATAGATTGGTGGAATCATAAAGGAATCATACTGAATATGTGGGAACACTTCCAAAAGGGAGTGAAGCCCCACGCAGATATTCCAGCACCGGCTCCGGCGAAAGATTTGAATCAAAAATGGTTCGACCCACAATGGCGTGCAGAATATCTGGATTGGTACGTAGCGCACAGCAGCCTGAAAGCAGATATCCTGCCGGTTGCCAATACCCAGTTAGGCCCCGGTTCACTGGCAGCTATTTTAGGAGGCGTATTCGAAGGAGGAGAAGATACAATCTGGATTCATCCTGATCCGGATTTCAACGATGAAATTGTTTTCAATCCCGAGCATCCCAACTGGATTCTGCATAAGGAATTACTGAAAGCATGCAAAGCGAAGGCAAACGGTCATTATTACGTAGGAATGCCCGATCTGATGGAAGGCCTGGATGTGTTGGCCGCACTGAAAGGTACGGATAAAGTGTTGCTGGATACTGTAATGCAACCCGAAGTACTGGAACGGCAGATGCAGCAGATAAACGACATCTACTTCAAGGTGTTCGACGAACTTTACGATATCATCCGTGAAGGGGATGAAATGGCCTTCTGCTATTTCTCTTCGTGGGCACCGGGCAAGATGAGCAAGCTTCAAAGCGATATCTCCACCATGATCAGTGAGGATGATTATCGTCGCTTCGTGCAACCGTTCATCCGCGAACAATGCCAAAAGATAGACTATACCCTGTATCATCTGGACGGTGTGGGCGCCATGCATCATCTGCCTGCCCTTCTTGAAATTGAGGAACTGAATGCCATTCAATGGACTCCGGGCGTAGGTGAGCCACAAGGAGGATCACCTAAATGGTATGACCTTTACAAGAAAATCCTTGCCGGTGGAAAGAATATCATGGCATGTTGGGTAACTTTGGATGAACTGAAACCTTTATTGGACAACATTGGAGCGGACGGTGTACATCTGGAAATGGATTTTCATAATGAACAAGAAGTGGAACAAGCTATGCGCATTGTCGAGGAATACTCCTTTTCATCACCTGCCGCATCCAAAGAAAGCCTTTCGAAAGAGGAAGCCGCTGCAACGAAACAAAAAACAATTATAATCAAAAGTCCCGAAGCCGCTGAAGATGAAGCCCTAAAACCTTTGTTCAACGCCATTGTGGACGGAAAGCTGGAACCGGCCGTAGAGGTAACCCAAAAGGCCATAGCTGAAGGCATACAACCCCAAGAAATTATCAATAATTACATGATAAAAGCTATGGGGGAAGTAGGACAACGCTTCCAAGATGGAAAAGCGTTTGTTCCCCAACTGCTGATGGCAGGACGCGCCATGAAGGGAGCTTTGGAACTTCTGAAACCTTTATTGCAGGGAAGTGCAGCAACTACCATAGGCAAGGTAGTCATCGGAACTGTCAAAGGTGATCTGCATGATATCGGTAAAAACCTGGTGGCATCCATGCTTGAAGGTTGCGGCTTTGAAGTCATTAACATAGGTATCGACGTATCTTGTGACAAGTTCGTGGAAGAGGTCAAGAAAAACAAGGCAGATATCTTGTGTATGAGCGCCTTGCTGACAACAACCATGACTTATATGCAGGATGTCATCAACGCCCTGGAAGCAGCCGGTATCCGTAATCAAGTGAAAGTGATGATAGGCGGCGCTCCCGTAAGCCAGGGATTCGCCGATGAAATAGGTGCGGACGGGTATAGCGACAATGCCAATACGGCCGTAGCGGTAGCCAAAGAACTGATGGGGCTTCATAAATAAACGGAATATTCATCTTAATCTGATACATGAATTATGCACGCTAATTATTTAGATACATTAGATTGGGGCATTCTTATTGCCTACTTTCTGATTCTTATAGGCATCGGCATATGGGCCAGTCTGAAACGCAAAAAAGGCAGTAGCCTTTTTCTTGCCGAGCGTTCCCTGAAGTGGCATCACATCGGTTTCTCCATGTGGGGAACCAATGTGGGCCCTTCCATGCTGATAGCCTCCGCCAGTGCCGGATTTACCACCGGTATCGTTTCAGGTAATTATGCCTGGTATGCGTTTGTTTTCATCTGCTTGCTGGCTTTTGTCTTTGCCCCTCGTTACTTAGGAGCACGTATCACCACCTTGCCGGAGTTCATGGGGCGGCGTTTCGGACAGTCCACCCGCAACATTCTTGCCTGGTACACCATTGTGACAATCCTTATCTCGTGGCTTGCCCTGACCTTATTCGCCGGAGGTATCCTTATCCGTCAGGTTTTCGATATTCCCATGTGGCAGTCAGCATTAATCCTGCTCGTTATCTCCGCATTCTTCACCATGGCCGGAGGGCTGAAAGCGGTAGCCTATACCAATGTATTCCAAATGCTTCTGCTTATTTTCGTATCGGCCACGCTTACTATAGCAGGTCTTTACAAAGTGGGTGGCGTCAGCGCATTGGCCGAAGCGGTTCCGGCCGATTACTGGAACCTGTTCCGCCCGAATGACGATCCCGCCTTCCCGTGGCTGCCCATTATTCTGGGGTATCCCATCATGGGAGTCTGGTTCTGGTGCACAGACCAATCCATGGTACAGCCTGTATTGGCTGCTAAGAATCTGAAAGAAGGCCAAATGGGTGCCAACTTCACCGGTTGGTTGAAGATACTGGATGTTCCTCTCTATATCCTTCCGGGTATCATCTGTCTGGCACTCTACCCGGGCTTGAAGAACCCCGATGAAGCCTACATGACTATGGTCACTAACTTATTTCCTGTAGGCATGGTGGGGTTGGTACTCGCCGTATTGACCGCCGCACTGATCAGCACTGTCGGCTCTGCCCTGAATGCGCTGAGTACCGTCTTCACGATGGATATCTATGTCAAGAAATTCAGACCGCTTGCCAGCCAGAAAGAGATCATCCGTACAGGGCATGTGGTTACAATGGCGGGAGCACTGATTTCGGTGATCATCACCATTGCCATAGACAGTATCAAAGGATTGAATCTGTTTAATGTATTCCAATCGGTACTGGGATTTATCGCACCGCCTATGGCGGCTGTTTTCCTGTTCGGCATCTTCTGGAAACGAACTACCACGATGGCTGCCAACATGGCATTGACATTTGGTACGGCGTTCAGCATGGGAGTGGGCATTCTCTATTTATGGGTATTTCCTGCAGAAAAATATACAGCATGGCCTCACTTCATGATGCTGTCTTTCTACCTGTTCGTTGTCATCAGCGCAGGCATGATTTTGGTATCCTTATTGGATAAACGCCGGCAAGAATGTACATTAAACATGAAGAAAGTCATGGAGAAACCGGCCAAATCGGTTATCCTTGCATGGACGCTACTGACTATTATCATGATCGGGCTTTATCTATTCTTCAATGGGCATTAAAAGAAGGTGCAGAAGGCTGAAAAGATTGTATTTTTATATGCCTACGTTTGGTATTCCACTCGGGTAGTGAGGCAGTCCCACCCCGGTGAAATTGCAGTTCCACCTCGGTGGGACTGGAGTTTCACCAGGGTGGGACTGGAGTTTCACCAGGGTGGAACATCAGATGAAAGTAGTTGTTACAGCAGATGGGGACAGCTGTTATAACCTGTCTTGATAGGACAGGAGATTCATTAAGATTGCAACAAATTGTAAAATCAATGAGATTAATAACAACATCTAGCCATTTGGGACTCTGATTTTTGTAGCCATCCTATTATCCCCGCTGCTTCCGCCTGTAACATCTATCGTACGTACAGAGACCGCAAGTATATTCCAGTTTACGGACACTATCCCCCAGTCCTATTACTCCACTGACCGATTTTATAGGAAGCATCAAACTGGAATCTGTCAACCGGATGCCACAAGGTTCCGCTGAAGGAAATAAGGGAAATAACTTCTTTTGCTCCGACACATGCCAGCCGCAATATCCGGGACTGAAACGATTCGTATGCCTCCACCCTCTGTCGTGAATGTATTCATCCAATGCAATTTCCATACAATCCGCAGTCTTCTCGGCTATGATACTTCCTATGGCATCCGCTATATAAACCTTTACCATATCCCCCTCTTGTTGCAACGTATGCTGGAACTTTTCAAAGCCAGTTCCGGCAGTCGCGGCAAAGAAAGCGAAGGATTCCGAACCACGCAGTTGCCGGGTTATTATTTTACCTATACTGAAACTAGTTTTACCGACAGTAAGCAAATCTTTTGTTTCATCCAAATCTCCACCGGATATGAAAAAACAAAAACGGGGAGAAGTTACTGCCTCAACCCGTCCAAGCACCCCACGGACTTCTTTTTCTACTGCTTCGTCGGGTACAGCATCTGCATATCCCATCGTCTCATAGATTTCGGACAATGAGATAGGCAGATCAGCAAAAGAAAGTTCTTTTTCAAGCATTATTGAATTCATTTAATGCGGCAAAGAATGCATCAATATTTTCAGAAGGTGTATGAGGCGGTGTATCACATCCGCTGGAGAGCACGAAGTTGGGATAGGACTTGGTAGCCCCCAACAGGTCGAGTGTGGCTTTCTTCATCACCTCCGGAGTAGCCGCCTTGAACAAACTCACCGGATCAAGATTTCCCATTGCAAGAGCATCCGCAGGTACTTCTTTCAGAGCTTCGACCATATCTATTTTATTTCCAAAATGATAAGCGGCAGCTCCTGTAGCTACCATTGCCTTAGTACAATGACCGGTATTTCCACAATTATGCAGAATGACTGTGAAGTGATCGTCTTGCACTTTCTCTACTATCTCCTTAATGAAAACAGACGAGTATTGCCGGCAGTCCTCATCAGACAAGAGTCCGGCAGCCGGCTCGGCCATCACTACCCCATTCACCCCTGTAGCCTTCAGTGCCATACAGTAACGGAGAATGAAATCCGAACATTTCTTCAACAACGAATTCGCCGCTGCCGGATTGATATAAATAAGCATCATGATTTCAGACATATCATACAAACGTCCTGCCAATGAGTAAGGGCCGATGCAACCGGCAAAGACAGGTCTGTCCGTTATTGTCTTGGCTGCCAACATATTTGCTTTCAGATACTGGGGGACTCTTCCTTTATTCAAAGCAGGAATGTTCAGTTTTTCAATATCCTCCTCATTAGCAAGAAGACGCCCCACTACACTGGGAACCTCATTTTCGGGGAAGACAATCTCCGCTCCGAAAGCCTCGGCTTCTACCGTCAAATCCATAATCACGGTTGCGGCGGCTGTGGGATATTTCTCACTCAATGCCTTGATGGCGTTGTAATGCACTTGTCCGTCAGTAACCGCATCACGCACCGTTTTCCCTATCATCTCTATGCCCGGATGGGTCATGATGGGCATAGCCACCACTTCTTTCTTTTGGATAATTTCGTTTATCCACTCTTTCATATTCAGTTTACTCATGGTCTTTTATTCTTTATTTATTCTGTTATTGCAAAAGTAAGTCTTTTCTTTGATAATCTGCTGTTCCCTTTGCTCTTTCTCATTCAAAAAAACGGTATAAATCCCGTTACAATACTACAGGAATTTACACCGTTTTTCATCTTATAGACTTATGGCAATTTATGCAAAAGATGACGATAATATGTTTCAACATCTTTCCAATGGTAGAAAGGAGCAATATCCGTTTCTACAGGGATGGTAACTTCTTTCTCACAATGCATGAACTTCACCAGTATATCGTCAGAAGCTTTTTTTCTGAAGAAAACCAACTGAACGTTTGCCGCCATCGGAGTGACCTTGAAATTACACCATGCCTGATAAAATTTATCGGGATCCGTTTCGGCTTTCCACATATCGCCCAATTGGAGCAACGCTACCAAGGGAATGATATTTCCATCGTGCCCAAAACGTAATGTCGCCGTATGGGTCCCGGACCTGATTGCCTCATCGGCCGAATCCAATATATTTTCAAGCAATGACCGGGCACTGGCCGTCATTATTCCACCATTGGCAGGTGCAGGTCCGTCACATACATAATTATGATAATTGCAAACTTGCCAAAGATCAAATAATTCATCTTTCTGAAATACATCATAAAGACTCACCTCTATCTCTACATTCTGCAAATCTGAAGCAATCCAATAAAGTCCCCACATCAATTCGCCGGGATTCACATTCTTACGGATATAGTCGGGACTATTAAATAAGGAAGTGACCAGACGATCGGGACGGGTATGACTTTCTTTAAACTTTCTATATTCCTCATACCAAGGTCCCTGATGAGAAACAAACTTCACGGCTTCCGGCGTATGATAATTCATATATTTCATATACCTGGCACAAGCTTCGCGCCGGATCTGCAATGCCGGATTGAGTTCTTTCAACCGTTCACAAAAGGCATCCATACTCAATACACATCGCAACACCACGGTAGAGCGTGCAGACAGAGCAGGAGATCCCTTGAATACCTCGGGATAGTTCTGAAACATTCTTTCGGCTATCCCCCGGTGTTGCCTCACACCCAAAGGGGTCAAATCTCCCCCATGTCCCTCGGCATCTTCCCACACCAACGCCATTCTTTTGCGAACATCTTCTCCCAAAGCGGTCAAAACTCCAGCTTGATGTGCCTTCTCGAAAATATCAACCACTGTTTTATAATCCTGTTCCGATTGAATCCACCTTGAACCGTGTCGTGCATAATGACTGATATAAAACGGTTTATACCCTTTAGGCGGAGGAGTCGCGATAGCTTCCTTTACGGGATAAGTATAGTACACTCCTCCCGTCCGGGCTATATCTTCCAATATAGCCTCACGGGTGGACTGAGCAAAACCATTCAGATGAATTCCACACAAACAGACAGACAGGACAATATATTTAAAAAGCGCCATCGTTTTCATGCTTATTAATTATATCCCTCGTTCTGACCAAATTCATCCGGATTCAAGATAGAGTCCAGAAACATCTGAGGAATAGGACGCCATGCATGATGCGGTTGAATCAATGGAATGTCCGGATTATGAGCTTTCACATATTCTACTAATTTTCCGGTTCTTTTCAAATCAAACCAGCGCATGAATTCGCCGCAATACTCACGTGCTCTTTCTTCCAAAATAAAGTCGATCGTCATCTTGTCCACTCCTACCTCCATTTCAGCTTCCTTGCCCGGTACAGCCGCACGTCTGCGTATGTCATTGATACGTGCTTTAGCTATCTCCTTATTTCCTCCGGACTTCATTATCTCACATTCGGCAACAATGAAATACATTTCGGGCAAACGCATGGTAATCACATCATTTGCACCTACCTGCGAATTGGTAGGCAAGCCTTTGTTTTCAAAATTCGCATCTTCGTACTTTAGCAATGTCGGGAAGTGAATGTTAAAGTTGGCACTCTTGCTGACACTTCCATCGGCTGCATAGGTATCATCAATATCGACGACAGCATATGGCAAGTTACGTTTGCCAGCAATCTTCTTCTTAGTGAAAAGTAGCGCTGTTTCTCCCGGCTGAATAACCTGACCAATCATAGATGACGGTTTTTCAAAATAGTCCAACTGATCCTTAGTCCAGGCATAAGCTTGGGGTGTATTCAGTTTATACTCTTCACGGAACCAAGCATTATAACGAGCATCTATATCCTCATTATACAATTCCAATAAATAACGGGTAGGCATCATCGCCATACTACCCGACTTGGCATTCTTATCATTTCCATATTCATAATCCTGTACCATACCTGCTCTTGCCGAATAACTGGCATGGAAATACATATGCATACGGTTCGGGTTTTTAGCCTGCATATTCAATGATGACTCAGTAGAGTGGGTCACAACGAACATAGCCTCTTTATTCGTTTTATTATTATCCGGATCAAAAACTTCGGCAGGTGTATTATACAAAGACACCTTCAATGCGCTCTGGTTATCAATCACATATTGAGCCGCATCCTCAGCGATTTTATAATATTTATCTTTGTCTGCCTGACTGTCACAATAGGAAACCCGTGTCAGTGCGATGCGCGCTAACAAGCCGTATGCTGCTTTTGAGGTCGCACGACCTACATCTTTAACAGGATAAGGATCAACGGGCAGATTATCCACCGCATTTTGCGCATCAGTCAGCATTAAATCATATAAATCTTCATAGCTGCTGCGATAACAATTCATTGAAAGACTTTCGGCAGAAGTTTCTTTGGTCCTAAGATCCACGTTACCGTAAATTTCAACCAAATGCCAATAAGCGTAAGCACGCATGAAACTTAATTCACCAAAACGGATATCTCTCAGTTTCTTGTCTTTGAATTCCACTTGGTCAATCCGTTCCAAACCGGCATTACAGTCGTTTATAATTTCATACAGACGATTCCACGTGTTCTTAATCTGACCAACCGAAGCCGTCAATTCTTCATATTTAGACATCTGACGACCATAACCGCAATTGGCAATATTGATCCAAAGATCGCCACCACCGTTCAGCAATAACACAAAATCTTCACGTCCATAAAACTGACCGCCCCAAAAAGCATAAGCCGAATTGACAAGGGCCTCAAAACCGGCCTGTTCTTTGTACACGTTATCCGGGGTACTTCCGGCAGGATTGTATTCCTCCAAATCACATGATTGCATGCCCAATAACAGAGCAGCACATGCTACAAACATATATTTTTTACCGTATTTCATAATAGTTATTTCTTTTTTATCTGTTAGAAATCAAGATTCAAACCAAATATAAACTGACGCTGCAACGGAGCTTTTGCTGACCCTCCGCGTTCTGCATCGTAATCCTGAATCAAATGATTCTTGGCAAAAGAGAAGAGATTATTGGCGGTGACATATGCACGAAGTTTGGACACGCCCAATTTTGAAGTCAACGATTTGGGGAATGTATACCCCAGTGATACAGTCTTGATCTTCCAATACGAACCATCAATGTAATTCAAAGTCTGATAACCCAGATAGTTATAGAAATTGGTCTGAGCCGGTCGCGGAAAATCATTGGACGGATTCTCCGGCGTCCAATAGTTCAAGTAAGCAGGGAAGTTACCTTTTCCCTGAGGATCATAAGAACCGGTCAGCTCATAATCAATCATCTGCCCCCAACGAGCGATAATATATACGTTCAAATCAAAGTTCTTATAACTAAAGTTGTTGTTGAATCCACCTGTCCATTTCGGTGACTGGCTACCCAGGTAAGTTTCATCCTTATCATCAATAATATAGTCACCATTCAAGTCTCTCAGTTTGATATCACCCGGTTTGAAGGGTTGTGTCTTCTTTGAATCTTTAAAATATTTAGCTGCTTCTTCAGCCTCATTTTCCTGCCAGATTCCCTCATTAATAAAATGATAGAATGATTTCAAAGGACGTCCAATCAACAAACTAGTCGTAATATGCGAATCTGATCCAATGATGTCTTTGCCATCAATCAGATCGGTAATCTCTTCATGATTGGCAGCAAAGGTAAGAGTGGAGTTCCATTTAAAGTTTTTGTTATCCACATTGACGGTATTTACCGATATTTCTATACCACGGTTCATGGTTGCACCGATATTTTGATACATCTTGAACGGAGTTGCGTTACTACCACCCATAGAAGTAGGCAAAGTACGGGGCAACAGGATATCAGTAGTCTTTGTCTGGTATAAATCGACAACAGCCGAAATACGGTTATTGAACAAACCGATATCAAAACCCAGATCCCAGGTATTGGACATCTCCCAGCCTACATTCTCATTACCTACATATTCATTGTATATATAATAGGTATAGCCATTATCCTGGAAAGCAGAGTTGGTTTTCGGAGTCAAGCCCGACTGAGTTCCGTAGGCCATGATACCCGAGTTACCTGTCTTACCCCAACTTAAGCGCAACTTCAAGTTGTTCAGAGCTTCCACATTCTTCATGAACGCTTCATCACTAATGCGCCATGCAGCAGCTACAGAAGGGAAACTTGCCCATTTATTACCTTTAGACAAACGTGAGTCACCATCCCAACGATTAGAAACCGTCAACATATAACGGCCTTTATAACTATAGTTGAAGCGCAAAGCATACGAGAAAGTCTGGTGCTGTATATAATCCGATCCAATGACATAAGAGCTTTTGTCATTGGCACCCAGATTATGCCATAAGTATGAATCAACCAACTGGCCCTCTCCTTGCGCATTCACTGATGTATATTTGGATTGTGTCCACGAAGTCAATGCAGTGGCACCAAAAGTATGATCTTTGACGGTTTTGTTATAACTGATAATATTATCCCAATTCACAAAACTCTTTTCGGAAGATTTGATTTTGGACAGTGACGTTGAATTCTGTCCCAAACGGTCAATAGAACTGGCCCCTTCAAAATCCTGCTTACGATAAAAAGCATAATTGGTTCCTAAATTAGAACGGAAAGTCAATCCTTCAACAGGAGTAAAATCCAAATACCCATTAGCTATCAAATTTGTTTTCAGCACATGATGTCTTGCAGCCACTTCAGATGCCTCATCCACCAACGGACTCACCTGTCCATTCTTTCCTAATGGATATTCTACCACTTTACCGTCTTCATCGTATGCTTTACCAAGAGGCGCATTAGTAGCAGCGCGCCATAGCACATTCTCGGCACGCTCATCTTGTGCATAATGAGTGACCTGTGTAGTAGCTCCTACTTTTACGGTCTTGCCTAACTTGTGCTCAATGTTCATACGCAAGTTGTACTTATCCATTTTATCATTTTTGAAAGAACCCTTTTCCTGATAATATCCGGCAGACAACATCGCGGTGGTCTTTTCCGTACCTCCTGACGCTGTAACCTGATGGCTTTGAACAAGCCCTGTATGAAGCACCTCATCTATCCAGTCAGTCCACTCACCGTTCTGAATGGCCTGCCATTCCTCCACAGTGAAAAGTTTCTGGTCATCGGCGGTAGAATTCCACTGACCGCCAGTACGAGCAGCTTCACGACGCACCTGCATATAGTCTTCCCCACTCAGCATATCAGGATATTGCGCCCACCCGTTTACACCAAAATAACCATTATAAGAAAACTTTGTTTTGCCTTGCGCACCTTTCTTGGTTGTTATAATGATTACCCCATTAGCACCTTGTGAACCATAAATTGCCGTAGAAGAAGCATCCTTCAACACCTCAATAGACTCAATATCAGCCGGAGCAATATCCGAGAAATCACCTCCCTGCATACCATCAATGATAAACAGCGGAGCATTGGCAACATTGTTACCAAACTCATCTTTCACATCGGACAGTGAACGCTGGCCGCGAATATTAATGGTTACACCCGAAGTAGCCTTACCTGAATTACGTACAATATCCAAACCCGGAACCTGCCCCTGCAATGCTTCCATGGCATTAGATGCCGGTGATTTTACAATATCAGCCGCCTTCACTGAAGCAATAGAACCTGTAAGGTCACGTTTCTTCATCACGCCATAACCTACAACGACTACTTCATCCAAAGCCTGCGTATCGGCCTCCATTTTAATGTTCAGCTGATTGCTTTTTCCCACCGTTATATCCTGTGTCTTATATCCTATATAAGATATGACAAGAATATTCTTACCTGAAGGAACTTCCAAAGAATAATTACCGTCAAAATCGGTAATCGTACCCACCGTTGTACCTTTCACCAGTACGGATACACCAATTAACGGTTCCCCTGTGTCATCTATGATTTTACCTGTGACAGTACGTCCTTGCTGGACAGACTGAACCAATTCACCGGCAACAGGGTCACTTGCATTTGCATAAGAAAATGCAGACGGCATACATAATGCTGCCGATAACCCTAAAATAATGGGAGTACGTCTGATATTACTTTCCCAATTTTGTTTCGGACTTTTTTTCATGCTTTTCATTTCTGTTATAATAGTTAACAAGATTTATTTTATCATATCTATTCAAATGACGCATATAAAAAACTCCTGTACTCAAGATTAATCACAAAAATACGTTAAATAAAAAGTATATTTTCTTTCATTTAGTATTTCTTTTTAACCGAATCACAAATCTAAATTTATAAATGCCTGATTTTAGCCGATAAGATTCTAATATAGGCAAGCCCCATGAATTATCTCCCCCAACTTCCATTCGTGCACAATTTATACTTACTGTAGTGTTACTATGAGGCTTCAATTCAAAGCCATGTTCCGATTATTTATAAGAACATAATAGATTATATAGAAACCACCTACATCATCTTTATATACACAAAGACAGAACATCCCGATAATCAAAAGACCAAAGGTCTCATCATATTAACAAATAAAAAAAGGGGGATTTTCCGAAATGGAAATATCCCCCTTTTATGTCATTATCAAAAAGCTATATTAATAACCATTAGTACCGTATTCAGCAGAGTTCTCTATCTGATTTAAGAATGTATATGAGATAGGACGTAAATAATTCTTCTGGCTAAAATTTGCGGCAGCACGAGGATTATATTTAGGCAATCGAGTTTCAAAAGCTTTATGTCGTTTCAGTAAAGCCCAACGGGTAAACTCACCACACAATTCACGAGCATATTCATCCAACACATCATCCTCTGTGGCAGTAGTCAATTTCATATTAGCTTCGAAATCAGCTTCATTACGACAAGCACGCTTACGAAGAACATTTAAATACTCAGCTGCTTTTGCACCATTTCCCAAACGTTCTTCCGCTTCAGCCGCAATCAAATACACTTCAGCCATACGCATAATAAACATGTCGCCAGTTTTGCATTGCAAATTACTTCCATAAAAACCTCCCTCGAAATTAAAATTAAACTTATTCAATGAAGGAAATAAAGTATAGGTATTTGTCTGCTGGGCATCAATAAATGTTTCCTTGTATTTACCATCTGCTGCAAACAAATCATCAATATTCACACAAATATATCCTCGCTTTGCTTTTTCAGCAGCACTCAAATACTCTTTTGATAAATAAACGATAAAACGATCTTCATCCTCTGCTAATGGATAAGGATTCACATAAGGATTCTTCACTTTAACCAACTTATTGACATCACCAGAATATTCTCCTTTAGGCCAAACACTGGCAACATATTGATTACCACCATTAGAACCTAGATTAATAGCATTAACATCAACATATGGATATATCTTCTTTCCTACAAATTTAGAATCAATGCCATATTTAGTGCACAAATCTTCAGTTAATGTAATTGTTGCATTCTTATCATCGTATGTGCGCCATCCAGCCTGTACCATGGAGAACAGAGAAAAAGCTGTTGTAAATGAGTTTTCCCAACGTTTATCATAACGTGCATCAAAACAGTCCACTAAATATTTAGAAGGTGCATAATAATTATTATTCACACGACCATAGAAGTAATTTTGCTTACTGCCCACAGGATAAATATCACTCAATTTATTAGGATCACAGAATGTGAAAGTAAATAATTTATTCGCTCCATACGAACCATATGTAAAAGCATCAGTTCCTGCCTGGGGTCCCGAAGCTATAAACAAAGCTTCTTTATTGTTACGATTATTACTTTGTGCCCATACATCTTCAACATCATCATACAAATATGCATTATAAGAAGCCATATTGGCAATCAAGTCTTCTGCAACTTCTTTAGCACGCTGCCAATAAGAAACACCATTTTCGCTTAAACCTTCACCTGCTCCCTGCGCATAAGCTCTGGCCAACAAACCTAAAGCAGCTTTCTTTGTTACCCGGGCATAGTTACCATCCATAGGAGTTGTATTCAAGTCAGCAGCAGCTTCTTGCAAATCAGTTATAATAAGATTGTAAATTTCCTCCTGTGACGAACGAGTGGGATTCATTATTTTGGTATCTGTTGACTCTGTAGTTACTAACGTCACATTGCCATAATTGGTCACAAGTACCAAATAATAATAAGCACGCAAACACTTTGCTTCAGCTACTACAACTTTCAGTACATTCTTATCTCCCTCAGTTACATCTGCTGCACGATTTATCACTGCATTACAAGTATTAATACAAGCATAAGCTTGAGAAAACAGTTTGTCTGTAGCATTAGTACTAGTAGTCAACCCTTCATAATAGAACAATTGCTGCAATGTTGTTTTATTATTTTGAGTGAGCCATAAATCTGTACCGGTTTCCGCTACAGCCAAATAATCGGAAGCAGAAAACATTTGGTCATAAAGTGGAGAATAGCAATAAGTACCCAAATTTTTCAAGCCTTCTACAGTTTTTAACTCTCCTTCTCCAGATGTATCACTAGGATTATACTCATCCAAAGAGCATGAGTACATAGCTGCTGCTGTGCAAATGGCTAAAGCCATATTATATAATGATCTTTTCATCTTTTTTGTCTTTAATGTTTTTGTTAGAATGAAACATTCACACCAAATACCAGTTGCTTGGATAATGGGTACTTCAAAGCACCATTCATTTCAGGATCATAATCTTTCAACAAATGACTTTTAGCAACGGTCAATGGGTTAGTAATAGTAGCATATAAACGGCATTTGCTGATGCCGGCATTTTTCAACAAACGTTCCGGGAAGGTATATCCTAAAGTAATATTCTTTATTTTAAAGAATGAACCATCTACATAATTCAAACTACCATATCCTATATAACTTTTCGTTTCACGATTAGCATTTAATGCCGGAAAATCATTTGAAGGATTAGATTCCGTCCAATAGTTAAAATAAGTAGGGAAATTACCCTTACCTGTTGAATCATACCAACCTAACATTTCATAATTAATCATCTGCCCCCAACGGAAATAAGCATAAATAGTCAAATCAAAATTCTTGTATGTGAATGAATTTTGGAAACCCATCGTCCATTTGGGAGCATTATGACCTAATACTTGCGAATCAGCGTCACTATAAGTATATTTATTATCTTTAGTATAATAGATAATATCTCCATTCTTGTCAGTCAAAGGCTGACCATCATCCCCTACTTTATAGAATTTACCATCGGCTTCCTTAATCATTCCTGGCACATTGATTTTAATATCACCAGGAGCACAACCAAATGCTGCTGCATCTGTTTCTTCACCCAACTGCCACATACCGTCGATTTTTGGAGCATAGAATGAATTTACAGGATAACCTATAGACAAGTAATAGTCTTCATTCTTAACATGGTCTGCCGTACCGCCTATTAATGATTTGACTTTTTCATTATTCAAAGTGAAAGTCAAAGCAGAAGTCCATGTAAATTCTTTATTAACAATATTACGTGTATTCAATGTTAATTCCAAACCATGATTCTGTGTCTTTGCAATGTTCTTGCTCATATAATATAACTTAGAAGCATTGTACGCACCATTGACAACTGGTAAATTCTGCTTCCAAATTACACCATCCGTATTTGTTATATAATAATCAGCACTTAAATCAATACGGTTATTGAAGAAAGATGCATCCAAACCAATATTCCAGTTATGAGATCTTTCCCAAGTTAAATCAGCATTAGCTACATTCTCTGAAAATTTATAGCTGTTTGTTTTTTGACCGCCCAAACTATAATATCCATCCAATTCTACAGTTGCAACAGAAGAATAGGGATCAATAGATGCTGCACCAGTCACACCATAACCCAAACGAAGTTTCAAATTATTCATCCAATTACTGGTTCCTTGCATAAATTTCTCATCCGATATTCTCCACCCTAAAGATACAGCCGGGAAAGTACTCCATTTGTTACCTTTTGCCAGTCTTGAAGATCCATCTTGACGAACCGATGCAGAAAATAAATACTTACCTAAATACGAATAATTGATACGTCCTACCAAACCTAACCCTTTAGACATGGTATAATTAGAATAAACAATTCCCGTACCATCCATGTTATGCCATAAGTACGAATTATTCTTTATATTATCCTGCTTTTGCCAAGATTTATCCGTTTGATTATGTTCCCAAGAGGTAACTGCTGTTACAGTAAATTCATGGTCTTTCTTGATATTAAAATTATAAGTGAAAATGTTTTCCCATTTATAATTATAGCTTCTGTTCTGATCAATCTGAGCATAAACACTAGCAGAAGTACCAGAAGCATTAGGACCATCTGATGCATAATATTGATAGGAACCAATACCTTGGAAATAATTCTTTTTATCGTACCCTAAACTAGCGTTCAACCGTGACTGGATAGTCATTCCTTTAAAGGGACGAATCTCAATATAAGGATTTAAAAACAGCTTGAAATTTTGATTGTTATCACGGTATACACTTTTATCTTGATTCAATAATAAATTAATAGTATTTCCATCACCGGGAACCGGAGTTACATTGATACTTCCATCTTCATTGTAAACGGTTCCCAAAGGAACAGACACTAATGAATTAATAAATCTGGAATATGCTTTATTTCTATAGACATAAGATCCTTGCATATTCACACCAACACTTAACCATTTTTTTATTTCATGGTCAATACGCATATTGGTAGAATATACTTTATAGTTATCGCCTGTAAATTGTCCCTGCTCATCAGAGAAGTTTAAAGAGAAATATGCTTTTGTTTTTTCTGTACCTCCTGAAACCGATAAGCTATAATTTTGTGTAACGCCAGTCTGCAACAGTTCATCAGCCCAGTCTATATATTGTCCGTTCAAATGTGCCTTATAAGCTTCGGGCGAAGAAAATAATGCCTCATCCGTAGAATATGTTCCAGCAATTTGATTTGCTTCACGAAGTACATTGATATAACTATCACCACTACGCATCTCAGGAACCGTGGCCCATCCGTTGAAACCGACATAGGCATTCAAATTGATATTAATTTTTCCTGCTTTACCACTTTTAGTAGTAATTATAATAACACCATTGGCACCTGCCGCACCATAAACAGCTGTCGAAGAAGCATCTTTCAAAACTTCAATAGACTCAATATCATTAGGATTCAATGTAGAATAATCACCCGGCATACCATCAATAATAAACATAGGATCACCGCTAGCTGTAAATGAACGAGTTCCACGCAATTGCAATTTAGGTCCTTCACCCGGTTGCCCTGAGGCCTGAGTTATATCCAACCCTGCAACACGTCCTTGAAGTGCTTGCATAGGATTAGTAGCAGGTGTCAAAGTTATATCCTCATTTTTAACGGAAGAAACAGCACCAGTCAAATCCCGTTTCTTAACAGCACCATAACCAATAACTACCACTTCTTCCAAAGCCTGAGTATCCGGTTCCATCTTAATAGTGATCTGGGTGTTCTTACCTATGGTCACAGTCTGAGTTTTATAACCGATATAGGATACCTCAAGCATCCCCTTACCTGTAGGAATATCTAAAACGAAATTTCCATCAAAATCGGTAATCGTTCCGACAGTACTTTGCCCTTTCACTATCACGGACACACCAATCAACGGTTCTCCTGTTTCATCCACTATTGTACCTTTAACTGTATGCGTTTGCAAAACAGACTGCACCGACTCACTGTCCATTCTGCCACCAGCATTTGCATACGAAAAAGCAGCTGGCATACATAATGCAGCTGACAGTCCCAAAACTATAGGAGTACGTCTGATGCCGTAACTCAAAGTCTGATTCGGACATTTCTTCATGTCTTTTCTCATTTTTCTATGGTTAACAAATTAATTAATAATCCATATTATTTATCTCTAATGTAGTAAAAATACGATGTTTTAGTTTTCTTTCTTCAGATAAAGTCATTACTTCCATTGCTTCATCAGAAACCAATAATACATTCTTGGCCTCTTCAAATACTTTCAGCAGTTCTGCGTGCTCCTTTAAAAGCTTATCCCAATGAAAAGCTGATTCAGGAGCATCATCCAGAACATACTTGATAAAGTCGTCATCCTTCAAAAAGTCTTCTACCTTGCTATACACCTTTTTTGTATCCACGTTACAATCATTTTTCATTATGACGGATAGTGGTTCAAAGTTGTACTCACCTGAAAACTTAAAATATTATCCTACCAATTCCCTTAATCTTGTAATACCTCTATGCATCAAATTTCGTACCGACTGGTAATTCATATCCATAATGGTACAAATATCTTCATATTTCTTCTCTTCTATATAATATAAGGTAAGTGCCTCACGTTGGCGCGGAGATAATTGAGCCAACAAATGTTTTACTTTTATATTTTCAAAACAACTTTTTTCCTTTTCCAAATATGTATGTTCTACATCATCACCTGCTGCAACGGGATTCAGTTCCTCAACAGCCGTTTCCGACATGAACATCCGTCTGCGAAGTTCATCGCATAACTTATTTTTCAAGGAAATGAGGAGGTATGATTTGAAGTTGTCAATGATACCCAATTCGGCCTTCTTTGTATACAATTTTACAAAGACATCATGAATGCAGTCCTTCAACAATTCTTTGTCAGTAGTTAACTTACATCCATAATTAAATAGAAGATTAATATGCATATCATATAATGTAGAGAATGCACTTACATCTCCCGATTGGAAAGCGGTTACCAAGCAAGCTGTCTTATCATTTAAGTTTTGTTCCATCACAGTATACTAATTATAGGTTGTTTTGATGATGATGCAAAACTAGGGAGGATACGCTACTTTTTTAGGTAATATTTGATTATTGGACCGAAAAAACAGATAACCTGCTGAAAAACATATATGCTAAATATTACAGATTTTCATTAAAAAGGAGAACCAAAATAAATCCGGTTCTCCTTCCATGTACTAAATTCTATGAAACCAATAAATACAATCTTTGTTTTTCTCTGCTTTAAGCATATATACATCTTTAATATTCAACCGTTTAGCAATCACTGTTATTGCTCCGGTCTTCGGATCAACAGACTTCAATATGTATTTTCCAGGTGATAAATGAACAGGAATATCTGTTGCAGAATGGGAATAAATGATACTTCCAATACCAGATTTTACCAATTTCTGATACTTATTTGTACCAGTATCCTCCATATCCATAGCAGCCGCATCAGTTAAAAAGCTTTCATCAGCAACTGGAACAACCGGGCAAGACCCACTTGCCATGAAGACAGCCCAAGCCATATCCGGATAATTCTGCGCATAGTAAGTAACCGCTTTTTCCGGGAACTTCTTACGATATTCACTCACCGCCCGATAAGCTTCATCAAAAGTAACCTTACCTACTTTCATTTTACGGGCATGCTGACGGGGAGCCAAGTTCTTTCCACCTTCGGGAGCATAAAGACCATCCACTTTATAGTGCCAGTAACGAATATCAATAATGTCAACTAATTTCGCACGCTGCGTATCATTCAGAATGGCATCTTGAACATCCTTTGTCGCACTTAACGCCACAGTTGCTTTCTTACCGGTTTCTTTCTCCCACTCTCCTATCACATCCAGCCAGAATTGTACAAAATGCAACGGACCGGTAAACTCCGCACTGATCAGTTGTACCACATTTGCATCATCGGCAAAATTATCCAAGCATTGGCGAATATACTTTCTATGAAGCTCACGACGTACAGGATGACTGATATCATAAAACATATCCGCTACAAAGATACGTTTGTCACCGGCAAAAGGAACAGGTTCAGGCATATCGGTCTGATTGATATTATTGGCCGACCGCCAAGGACAGTCTACCCAATGTGCTCCCGCTTCCAAGATATTATGCTGGAAGTAATTCTCATGGAAAAGCAAAAGACCTTTTTCCGCCCCTTTTTCGGCAAACTGCTTCAACCGGTTCCAATACCATGCATTGGGACGGTTCAAATCATACTTGCTCAATCCTTCCCAAGCAGTACCTTTTCCACTGCGGGCAAACGGTTGTTCGTAGAATGGTCCCCACACATCTCCATCACGACGACGGACGCGCTCATGATCGTCACGACGACGCTCATACCACAAACCGTAATTATGATCTAAAACCAAAATCTGATTCTTCACCATATAATTCACCGTAGAATCAATTCTATCCGTCAGCCCAAGTCCTTCGCGTCCCGGCACGAAACGGGTAACATGTGGCTTGGCTTTAGACAAGAAGCTGGTCCTCAGTTTCCCATTCCACCAAGGAACCTCCTGTCTGCCGCCTACCAGTAACCGGCCATCCACCTGCATACGTCCATTAATAATGGCAAACAGATGATCCTCTTTTTCCTTATATATAGGTGTCTTGAACTTCAAATCTTCTAAAGATTTCAGCTTTCCGGAAGACACACTGGCTGTATAGGGTGCTTCCTCAATCCATTTTTGCATAGTAAGACGGGGAGTATAAGCTTCCTTTGCCATCTCCATTGCCGCTTCTACGGTAGGACTGCTGGTTGCGTTGGTAGCCCTGGGAAGAATACGTGCCTGGTCAGAACAATCTTTATTCAAACGTGCCGCCAACTGTGCATAAAACAAGCTGCGGGGATGTACGTGATTATTTGATTCCGCCCATTGGCCGTCACCCGAGAATTGCGCCCAACAACCGTATGCACGGTTTACCGCATCTCTTGCCGGTGAATAACACTCTATCCCGGCAGCTGTACATTGCCAGAAAAGACTGTTGCCTGTATTCCAACCGGCACCATTTTTATCCTGTCCCAAATTCTTAAATACCAAATCATGGCCATCAATGTTTACCACATCAAATAATAATCCACAGGCCCAGGAATCAATAGAACCGCTGAATCCTAACGACTCTTCCGAATCACACTGTACAAAAGCATTCGGACCTGCCGCACAAAATCCGGCTGAGAAATCATGAATACCCTGTTTAGAATAACAACGCTGAAAAAGTGTCTGCTGCCCCATAGTATAAAATGTACTGCGACGCATTCCACCTATCTCTGAAACAGGTTCTGTGGATACACAATCTTCTACAGTTGTTTTAGAACCGGTACGCTGTATAATCACAGCACTTCCTGCAAAGTGCTTAAAATTTACCCTGCGTACCCAACAGTTTTCGGCATTTTCTATAGATACCCCCGTCCAGCAATGATCCTCATCTTTAGGATACTTCTTATTATAGTCAGAAGCCAATGTCAGATTCTCCAAACCTGCTTCTGCGATTCTGCCCGGCCAACTATAACGTAACACTTTGACAGTTCCCCATTTATTATCCAAAGCCATTGTCAAAGGAGCATCCAAAGTCAATTGGTTTCCATCCGCCTTACTTACTGACCTATCCCAAACCAAATCCATCTCTCCTTCTTTCCAGCCCAAAGCAGAAATACCTCCGCCAAAAATATCACAACCGACAGAAGCAATCCATTCTTTCGTAGAGGGGCGGACAATCCGGACCCGCTCTCCGGAAACCAGCTGTACATTATTGGTTACCTGAAAAGTACAAGTATTTACAGGAACGTATGATGTCAATACATCCAAGGTATCCGTAACAGCCAAATCATTCCGTCCTTCAATATAAAGCAAAGCCCCTCTGTCCACTCCCTTTTTCAACAATACGGTCTGTTCCCTATCACTGCCGCGCAGCACGACTCCCGACACAGAGATACGCAAGCTCTCATTCAATTCAAAAGTTCCTTTATCCAACAAAACAGCCCCACGAAAACCATTTTTATCCAAAGCCAATGAAGATACATAGTCAATGGCACGCTGGATACGAGAGGAATTATCTCCAGGCTGCCATGAAACAAAAACGGCATTCGCCACATCAGGTATAGGCTGTTCCGAATTATGGTAACCGCAAGAAGAATAATCTAGAATACGGTTTCCACGTTCATCAGTCACATAAGTCAGTTTTTCGTCCTTCACCTGTAAAGGAAAGGTTTGCGCAGAAATCCGCGCAAACCCCAAACTTAAAAATCCCAATAATAATAACTTATAATTCATTTTACATCAAGCTTTTACGTTTTGCCAAAGTATCATGATTGTTCTTTATATCCGTCCAATCCACTTTCTTTGCAGGATCTATGCCATTAATGTATTTTTCAATATTAGTATACCCGTCACCATTACAATCTTTCACCGCATCACCCGGATCATTAGGATTGAGTCCGTATCTCACCTCCCAGGCATCCGGCATACCATCACCATCCGTATCAACCACAGGAGTACCTTTATATTCGGGCAAACCACCCACCTGACGAGGATCTGTAATGATACCTTGTTTATAAGAATCAACAGGAAGACGTCTTTTCACATAAGGACTAACGAATTCAGGAGCGTCTTTCACGTAAATAGCTTTCCCTGTCTTCACCGTCTTTATCACACGGGTATCCACCGCATCTCTTTTAGGGAAAGTAGCCCCGGCATTTTCCAATACATAATTATAGGCAGTTTTGGCATCCATAATAGTCACATGGGGCATTGAGAAAGGCTCGTTTACACGAATTTGATCTGTAAACTTCCCTGCGTCCGGCATATCGTATACCTGCACGCCGCCATCCCAATTATTCTTTGTCACACGCGCATTGCCTTCCACTACATTTCCGGCAACATACGCTTTACCAAAAGTATCCGGTTTCTTCTTGTCACGGCTCGATTCGGGTTTCACAATCCGGTGGGCAATCGGCTTATCTTTCGGAGTGATAGGACCCGGTTTAAAATAATTATTAATAATATTCAAACGGCTGGTTTCATCTCCTCCGTCAACAGAACGGTTCCACCAATTAAAAGTCACATTGTTTACCAGATTAAAATCCTCATTCATGCCAATGGAACAGTTACGGCTGATATTGGATGCGAACAAGTTACGGCAAAACATACTGTTATGCCCACCTATAGTCGCCCCGAAAGCATGATTGTAACAATCCAAAGCTTCCGAGAAAATAGAGTTCTGAATAGTTATGTTGACAGTAGGAAGCTTCAAACCATGTCCTGTGGAATCACGATGGTATACATGGCGATAAAGAGACATATTCTCATCCAGCCCCCAGCTGCCGGAGCAATGATCGATAATAACATTACCCACACAGTTACCTCCCAAAGCATCATCCCGGAAGAACACATCCTGCGCCCCCCGACGGAAACGCATATGGCGGATAATAATATCATGCGTATCAAGCAAGAAAGAAGCCCCTGTTACACAAACTCCATCCCCCGGAGCTGTCTGACCTGCAATAGTGATATACGGAGCACGGACGTTTATAGGGGTTTTCAGCCGGATAACACCCGAAACATTGAACACAACAATACGCGCACCACCGGTCTCACATGCCTCACGCAACGTTCCGGGCCCACTGTCAGCCAGCGAATTGACCACAATTACTTTTCCTCCACGTCCACCGGGAGTATAGGCCCCTCCCCCTTCTGCCCCAGGAAAGGCAGGTATGTTGCTCTTTATTAAATCCTCAGGTTTGGATGCCCATGGTTTATAAGGACGTCCTTGAGTAGCCTCAGACATTACTACAGGTAATGCTTTCGCCCATGCCTCATCCGATTTCCGGTCTATTTCCTTTTGTTGTTGTTCTCCTCTGATTTTTACCGAATCAGGAATTACAGGATACTGTGCCGCCACAGGCAACACACATGCAGTCAATGCTGCCACTGCAAATAGTTTCTTTAGTTGATTCATTTGGTTGCTAAATTATTATTTTTTCTATAACTTCATAACATAATACTCTGCTTTTAACATGATTCAAACACACATTGCGAATATTTCTATATCAAAGACGGAACAGAAAGCTTGTTGTACTCTCTATCCACACATAAAAAAGAGCTTGACACCGTTTTACCGGGCAAGCTCCTTTTTCTGCTTTTCAATAAACATTAATTTATATCTTTCCTCCACGTGCCTTGATACGTTCATACCAAGCCTTACGTTCTTTCACTAAATCATATCCCCGCTTAGAGAGGTAATTATTAATCCGGCCTTTGTATTTACCGAAAGCAGCATGTTTCTTATTTGAATTTTCAGCATCCATGGCAAATTCACGGGCTTCAACAAGCCATGCCATAATCTGCGCTTTCTCTTCTTCTTTCAAGGTAGGAATCATGTCAACCGTAGCTTTATAAGTTACCATTACCACACCATAAGTCATGCCATCTTTCACTACATCTATCTGCTTGGCATCCAAATAAAGCGAAAGATCGGCCGGGAAAGCGAAATGAGTGCGGTAAAGTGCCGCATCCTTTTCAGCTTCGGCAGCTTTAACGGCTTCTTGTTTCGCATCGCCCGTCAGGGTTTCTTTTGCCAGCTTCACTTTGGTATCGCGCGTTTCGTATATGTCATTCAGTTTAAAATAACGGTTGGCTATGATAGTTGTCACTTCACGGACGGCAACGGTATCTGTCAATTCCAGTTTATCTACAATCTTCTGCGAACGTTTCACAATAGATTCCACGTAAGCCGGATCGCGGCCTTCACGGTCCAAATCCACTGCTCCGGCGGTAATGACTACCGCCATGAGCAACAGAAACATTATACCTAACTTTTGTATCATATCCTGTCTTCTTTCCTCCGTTTATTACATCAACTTTCCTTTAGAAGCCAATGTATCATAATTGTTTCTCAAATCAGACCAGTCAATACAATTTCTAGTGCTGATACCATTAATATATTTCTCAATATTTGTATAGCCGTCACCGGTACAGTCCTTATTAGCATCCGAAGGATCATTAGGATTCAAGCCATTTGCCTTTTCCCATTCATCGGGCATGCCGTCACCATCTGTATCCACATACGGAGTTCCTTTGTATTCCGGATAACCACCCATCTGGCGGATATCGGTAATGATACCTTGCTTATAAGAATCTTTCGGCAAGCGGCGATATTTAAACTGTCCGTCTTCTCCCATTGATTTAGGAGCCAGTCCGGTCAAATCACCGTTAGCATCTTTGGCCATCTTTTTATCATAATATGGAATACCTGTTCTCACTTCCTCTATAATACGCTCATCCACGATGTCACGGCAAGGAATGTTGGCACCTGCATTTTTCAGTACAAAATCGTATGCATCATGTGCAGAAGTAATGCGGATGTATGGCATTTCAAAAGGACGGTTGCTACGCATATTCTCCGTATATCCCTCTGTATTCGGCTGAGTTTCAATCTGGATACCACCTGCCCAGTTATCTTCTGTAATGGCAGGATAACCTTCCATAATATTGCCATCGGCATAAACACGGCCATATACTTTATGATCCAATTTGCTTCGTCCTGCTTCGGGTTTCAGGATGCGATGCCCCACAGGAGTATCTTTCGGAGTGGCCGGTCCCGGTTTATAATAGTTGTTGATCATATTGAACATAGCAGTATAATCGCCACCGTCCGAAGAACGATGTACCCAGTTGAACACTACATTGTTTACAAAATTGAAAACACCATTCCAACCGATGGAAGGATTACGTCCCGAATTACTTGCCCACAGGTTACGCATAAATACACAATTCTCACCCCCTAAAGTGCTGCCGAATGCATGATTGTAAGTATCCAGTGCTTTTGCCGAGATAGTATTCTGTATGGTAACATTTACGGTAGGCAGTTTCAGATCTTTTGATTCATATTGTCCTTCGCTGGGATCGTACATATGGCGATAGAAAGAGATGTTCTCATCCAATCCCCAAGTACAAGAGCAATGGTCAATCATGATATTTCCAATCGGGTTGCCTCCGAAAGAATCGTCACGATGCCAGACTTTTGTTTCGCCACGGCGGAAACGCATGTGGCGTACCACTACATCATGCGTGTCTACCCAAAAAGACTCTCCGGCAATACATACCCCGTCACCCGGAGCTGTCTGTCCTGCAATAGTGACGTATGGAGCCCGGACGATAATGGGAGATTCCAATTTAATAATACCTGAAACATTGAAGACAATGATACGCGCTCCACCTGTCTCACAAGCCTCACGGAAAGAACCGGGACCACGGTCATTCAAATTAGTCACGGTAATCACCTTACCGCCACGACCGCCGAAACTGTACATACCTCCTCCTTCAGCACCGGGGAAAGCAGGAATTCGTGCCTGCGGCAAATCGTATGGACGGGAAGCCCACGAAATATACGGACGACCTTCTTTCGCTTCTTTCAGTACGACAGGCAATGCTTTTGCCCATGCTTCGTCAGAGCGGCGACGTTCTTCACTCATCATTTTCTGGTAGGCTTGCTTCGCCTCCTCAGTTATCTGGGGATACTGAGCTCTTGCTACAGGAACAATAAAAGTAGCCATACACAGTCCTAAAAACAATTTTCTTTTCATACTTTATTCTTAAAAAATTATATCTGTGCTATAAGTAAGTTGGAATTTATATTCCGTTCTCTTTTTCTTAACAATTATCTTTTTCAAGACGTGCCTTTCGGGGATATGTACTCAAAAAAGTTCACATTTTCTCTCTTCTTATTCGCGCTTCTAAAACGTATTCAGAAATATGCGAAAAAACTTATGAGAAGTTTCTTTGAGTCTTGTTACAAAATTCAGAGAAATTTGCTACAAGTTGCTCCCTACCTATATTGACTCATATATCACAATTGTACGAAACGCACACACGTTAACACTTTTCGATAAAGAGTAATAAGAATATTACAATTCTAATGTATTTGACATCTTTATTTTAAAGATATTTATTATTCAACAAAAACCTGAATACGAAATGGACGTCCTTCTCCCTCATCTGTAGTTATCCATATAAAAGTATCCGTCATAAACCCAGAAGCTCTCCTAAAATTAATCCTATAACAAGAACAATCCACCTTGAAATCTTCAATTTCCGCAAAAGACTTTTCTTCTATTCTTACAGCATACTGAGGATTATTTTCAATATTATCATATCTATTTACAAATGGCTCATAAGAGTAATTCATATCATAAGTAGGATATTGACTATCAAAATTTCCTCCAGTTTCCCAATCAATATAATGATCCCCTATAGTTGAAGACGCTTGCCATTGTAATGTTCCAGTCATCGGACTAGGAGGTCCACTAGTAAAGTAAGTCTTAAGCGTTTTCAATGTTTGACCAAACTTATCTACAACATATCCTTCCACATCATATCTTATTCCTGCACCTTTCTTAGTATTAAGAATTTCAATATGCTGTCCTTTATAAGTCCTAACAACCTTAGTTACTGTAGTATCCTCATCACTTAAAGATGGTTCGACATAATTTGATGTAACTACCCATTCCATATCAAATGGTTCAGGAACACTATAAGAAATGGGACAAGAATCCTTAAAATGACTTCCGTAAATTTCTTCTTTAACTTCACTAAGCTTATTCATCATCAAAGCCAAATAAGCATCAACCAAGCCATGTCCTATTTTATCATGAGTATTTTGGGGTAATTCCCTACAAGCATTAACCATATTCCAATACACTTTAGAGACTGTAGCTTCAGGATCTAAAGATAGTAATAATGCCGCAATACCTGAAATCATAGGTGCAGCCAAAGAAGTTCCACTCAAAACATCATATTCCCCATTTAATATTGTTGTCAATACATTTACTCCCGGCGCAACAAAATCCAGATTTTTTCCATAATTTGCATCGGAAGCATGCACACCATTTCTGTCAATAGATCCAACAGCTATTACCCCTTCAATATTTGCAGGATATCCCACACTAGATTGTCCTTGATTACCACTAGCGGCAACAACAACACACCCTTTCCCATTTCGTCCTTTTGTCAAAGCATTTTTTATTGCATCAGTCATTTTATCATCAGGATCACATGTCAAAGACATATTAATCACATCTGCTCCATTTTGCCACGCCCAATTTATAGCATTCACCATTTGAGAGTATTTCACACTCCCGTCAAGGTCTAAACTAATAGGCATTATTTCAACGTTAGGTGCTATTCCAACAATACCTATTCCATTATTACGTACAGCACCTATAACTCCAGCACAACACGTCCCATGCTTATCATAAATTCTACTAGGTGAAGTACCAGTCATCGCATCATAACTTAACGATGATATATTATTACTTAAATCCGGATGCGTTTTATCAACTCCTGTGTCTATAATGGCTACTTTTATTTTTTTACCATCTGCCCAATCCCATGCTTTTAAAGCATTAACGTCAATATTATTAGAATTTGACAACCCCCATTGTTGGGAAAAACCTGGATCATTGTATAGAATACTTCGAGAGCCAATGGCTAAATCAGAAACTGTTCCTTTTTCTAATTTGGGTACATTTATCCTTATATACTTTTCTTCTTGCTCCTCACTTTGCAATATCTCATCTTGAATACAAGACGAGAATGAAAACAAACTAACCAAAGCAAAGAAAATCCATTCTTTATTTTTTTTCATAATATTAATTTATTGTTTAATAATCAGTATCCACAGAGCTATACTATTTCATTATCAACAAAGAAGCTCTGTGGACACCAATAATTCTCAAAATCCGAATAAAATATCGGAAAGAAACATTCGCCTATTTCTAACCACTTTCATTCATTTTTTCTTTTTACTTCAAAGGATCAAATGTTCCTTCACTACCATAATAATCCTCCCAATTCATATTCTGATATAAATAAGGAGATTGTTTCATTACACTTTCTTTCAGACCTATAAAATAATATTTATTCAAAAAAGTAATTTCAAAACGTGGTGTAGAAGTACCATCTATCTGATCATTTTCATGCCGTACCAAATTTGTGTCATAGAATTTATCCAATTTTTCAATTTGCAACATAAATTCCTCATCTGAAGAACTAGGATCCAAACCGATACCAGCACGAGTAACCTTTGAAGCGTCATAAGCTTTACTATCAGGATTAAAAACATCATAATCCTGTCCTGCTTTTGTTTCGGTATACACAGATGGCTTCACCGCTAAGAACATGCCATGACGACGTTTTCCATTCAGAGGCTCCACGCCTAGTCGGGTACATGTTCCAAAATCATCATTCCACAACATCCAACGACGCATATCATCAAAGCGTTTTCCTTCATAAGCCAATTCTATCTGACGCTCATACAATATAGCAGAAAACAACTTATCACGATCTGCTTTTAACTCAGCAACCGCCAATCCACAATCACCTGTATAACCTACTCTTTCACGAATATCCTTCAACAATTCAACAGCATCATCTTTCTTACCAATACCACAAGCCGATTCGGCTAAATTCAAAACGACCTCGGCAAAACGAATTTCCATATATGGAGTAGCACTTAAATTGAATTTATTTGCATTATCCCATTGTGCCTCAGGATTTGTACGTTTACGCACAAATATACCAGAATTGACATCCCCTGAATATTGAGCAGAATTACCAGGTTTCCCACTTTCAAAAGAATCTTCATCTTTATACCATTGATAATTCCACAATGTATAACCATTGTCCATCTTATAAGGCCAAACTACTCCATTAAAAGCAAACGTACGGTAAAAACGAGGATCCCTGTTCTTATAGAATTTCAGTTCATCATATTCAAATACACTTTCCCCCGGTTTCTTACCATCTGCCATTGGAAACAAATCAACCATTTCAGCTGTAGCGGCCATTCCACCACCTCCTAAGAGCTCTTTAGGACGAGCCATCTGCTCCCAACTATTGTTCTTTTTATAATCATTAGTCAAAGTATTGAACAAAGTGACCATTACCGCCTCACTACTTTGAATCTGGCAGAACATTTTTTCCCAGTTTTCAGCACGGTTGCCTTTTCCATCAGCCAATCCAAATCCATTCTGGATTAACAAATCATAAGCAGCTTTATTAGCATCATAAGCAGCCTGCCATCTTACCTGATCATCATTACGATTGAATAGTGGGCTAGCATAGGCTAATAATAAACGTCCCTTTAACGCTGCTGCCGCACCTGAAGTGATACGTCCCCAATTACTATTGTCCCATTTTCCTGGTAACATGGCTATGGCCTTATCCAAATCTTCGCAAATGAAATCAATACAATCAGCCGTTGAACTACGCTGCACTTCCAGTTCATCTTTAGAAGATCCATCACCTAAAATAGCATTTTGAGCCGTAGTTACAATAGGAACTCCACCATACATCATAACCAACCGAGTATAAATCCAAGCCCGCCAAAAATAAATCTGTCCTTTCAACTTGTTTCTATCTGCCTCTCCTAATGCCCCTTTGTCAATATTATCCAGAAAAATATTACATTCACGTATACGTGACCATGGTCCATCCGTATTTTTATTATAAAAATAGTCAGGAACATTCGAACTCAAAATTTCAGCCAACTGAGTAAAAGTAGTAGAACCTGCGTATTCTTCTGTCGATTGAGAAAAAGCATCGGCACGTCCTGTACAAGGGTTAGAATGACCAACTCCCGATGCAGTTGTTGGCAAACAAAGACCATAAACAAAATCAACTTTTCCAGTAGCTAATGCTATATCATCATAGATTTCTTCATTAAAACCATTATAATCTTTTTTATCTTGCAGAAACTGGTCACTACATGAAGTCATAGCAGCCAATGCCATTGCAAAAAAAGCATATCTCAATATCTTTTTCATATTTTTAATCAGAATGAAATATTAACACCTAACGAAACATTTCTCAAAGTAGGATAAGCCCCATACACACTCAACGGATCACAAAAATTCTCCGGATACGGATTAAAGAAACTTAATAAATTAGTACCAGTCAAAGTAAAACGGCATCCCTCAATATTTATCTTCTTCACCCAATCGGATGGTAATTTATACCCTATCGTCAATGTCTTTAAAGTCATACGTAATGAATTGACCCTCCAAAAATTAGAAGTTTCATTATTCACAGAAAAGCCCATATTAGGATATTTGGCATCAAGATTCTGATATGCAACAATATTACCTTGATCATCAACTACATCTTCCGGAACAAACACATCATTCCAAAATACAGGAGCATTTATATAATTCAGTTTCTTAGTACTCATATCTCTTGCAGCAGACGGTATTTCAGCCCATCCACCCCACGAGGCACTAAGTTGTGCACTTAAACTTAAACCTTTCCAGTCACCACCAAAGTTTAAGCTAAATCCATAAGGATTACTATTTTTCTTACTCAAACGTATTCTATCGTTTGAATCAATAATACCATCAGCTGCCTCCCAACTTCCATCAGGATTCTGTTTACCTCTAACATCACGATAAATCAACATACCGGGCTTTATTTGTTCAGGATTCAGTCCCATATATTTTGTGACATTATTTTTTGTCACAAACTCATCAATCTCTTGTTGGGTACGGAACATACCTATACAATCGTATCCCCACTTACCCATATCAGTCGGACCACCTTTATATATATCACCCAGACCTATAATATCCGGCCAATCGTGTTTACGGTATTTAGTACCTGTAAATGCTGTATTCAATTTTACAAAATAGTTAATATCACCTACTCTATCTCTCCATCCAAAAGAAAGTTCCACGCCATAAGCATCTATGGCATCATAATTTTCAGCTGCCAATGCGCCACCAATGGTCACAGGAACCAATCCGTCTCTTTGAACTAACATTTCTGTATTCTTATCCAAATACGCATCTAAACCAAATGACAATCTACCATTCAAAAATCTAGTATCAATACCGAAATTGAATTTATAACTTTTATCCCAATGAACATCAGCATTAGGAGCCGCACCCATTTTCAATCCCATACCTACAGGGTTTTGCTCATTTGTACCAAAAACAGCTCCTTTATTTGCCTGATATGAGTAATTCTGACGCCACAACCATGCTTTAGTGTTATCCTTACCTAGCATACCTACCGAACCTCTGACTTTCAAATATTCAAGCCATTGTATTTTTTCTTTAAACCAATTTTCTTCAGATACCACCCAACCCAATGATAAAGAAGGGAATACCCCCCAGTAATTACTAGGTGCAAATTTAGTAGAGGCATCTGAACGAACAAGGAATTCCATCATATAACGATCATTATATGAATAGTTCACACGCCCAATATAAGACAACAATCCAGACTCAGAACGTTCTGTCAATCCATCCATTTTGCCTGTTGCCGTATTCCATTCACCATTATTTACTTCTAACGGATCTTCCCTATAATAGCGTACATACTCATAATTCCTTTCTGAGCGTTCAACAGAAAACAAAGCTCCTATCGTATGTTTGCCAAAAGTACGATTATAGTTTGCAACAAAGTTCAACTGGTAGCTATCCGTACGATTCATGGTCCTCCAAATCTGATTTCCATTTTTAACTGTTGTTTCTTGCAAATTAGATTCATTAGTCAAATCATCACCTATATATAAGTGATTACCTGATCCCCACGTGTTTTGAAAGAATAAGCAGTATATTTGGAACCGACACGACTATTTTTATCTGTACTTATACTTTTAGAATAAGACATTTTCAGTTTAAGTCCTTTCAGTGTTTTATTCCAGTCAAAGTCATATTCCACAGAAGCATTCAAACGCATATTTTGAGGATCATTCTTTGATATATTACCTAACTCTTCTAATGCATAATAATTATATTGCTGGATGTTATTTTGCTGACTGTTGGAAAATCCATAACGTAATAACGGCAAGCCATCTATATATGCCGGAATATAGCGAGGTGTCAATAATAATGTATTATAGTCATTTTCATCGTTTTCCCCTCCGACCTTATTAAAGGTCTTTTCATTTTTTCCATAATCTCCCGAAGCTTGCAAACCTACTTTAAAATGAGATGCCAGTTTAACATCCACACCAGCACGATAATTCCAACGTTCATAGTCCAAGGTTCCCAAATTACCACTTTGAGTATAATATGAAACACCAGCAAAATAAGTTGCTTTTTGTGTTCCACCACTTAAATTAAGATTATGCTTCATACTAAAAGCACCTTTCCAAGCATCATCCAACCAATCATAATTTATATTACGCATCGCTTCTAACTCGTCAGCTTGGAAAAGGTCTGTTTTATGATTTTTTATCTCATCATTGCCATTAGCAGCAGCAATAGCATTATAGAACAATCCATAATGATATGAATCCATCATTTTGGGACGAGCTATTTCATCATTATAGCCAAATTGCCCACTATAGGATATACGAGGATCACCTTCTTTGCCACGCTTGGTTTTCACCAATATGGCACCTTGTCCACCACGAGCACCATAAACAGAAGCTGCAGCATCTTTCAATACTGATATATTTTCCACCTCACTAGGATCCAAGTTATTAAATGTTGTTGCATCCACAATAAAATCATCAACAACATAAATAGGATTTGTATCTCCACCATCTTTAGACAAAGTCATTGGCTGACGAATCGATAAACTAGCAGCAGCACCAGGACGAGTCTGGCCACCACTAACACTCAAACCTGTCACCATGCCTTGTAAAGCCGCTCCCAAATTTCCTACTGGCAAATCTTCTATTTCTTTTGGATTTACAGTAGAGATTGCACCAGTAACATTTTTAGCCTTTTGAGTACCGTAACCAACAATGACCACCTCATCCAGAATTTTGGAATCTTCCTTCAGCACCACTCTAAAGTCTTTTCCTTGTTTCGGAGCAATCGTTTGCGGCACATACCCCACAAATGAAATGACAACCTTCTTGCCCGAAGGGACTTGCAAAGCAAATTTTCCGTCAAAATCAGTAATGGTACCGTTTGTAGTTCCTTCCACCACCACACTGGCACCAATCACCGGTTCACCAGTTTCATCAACCACCTGTCCGGTGACAGTTTTAGTCTGTTGCACCGACTGGGATATAGGGAATCCTGTCTCAGCGGATACTCCCTGAACAGAAACTCCTGTCAGAAACAGACTGAGACAGACCACTTGTGTCAAGTTGCCAATCTTGTCCAGCTTCTGAAGAAATGCATTTTCATTCTCCATAGAATCTTTTTTAAAATTAAAATATTATCTTATTTTTCTTGTTGAAATATCTGTTTCAGATAAGCGACATTCGTCCCGAAGTTTTTCTTTACATTCCGGACTTCATCCTTATTCCGTGACCGTTCAATGACCAGCCATCCGCTCCACCCCATCTTATCAAGGGTATGCTTTACGGCATTCATATCCAGACGGGTATTATAAGGAAGAGTAACCCCGTCTGTATCCGTACAATGTATCTGACAAATCCGATCCTTTCCCAGTTTTTTCAACTCTTTACAGAGGTCGCGTCCATTTTCCAACGCATTTTGAAAACTATAATAAATCTTTATACCTTTCGAATTAATTTCTTTCAACAGTTTAATATCCTCTCCAGCGTCCAAAGAAGTACGGATACCTATCACTACTCCATCTTTCACTGCCATTTCTCCCACTTCGTGCAAACGGCTTACCAACTCCTGACGTGCATCACCCGCTACTGTCCAGTCCTCTTTTATACCACCTAATGGAAGGAAAGCTACTTGGGCCCCCATCACCTTCATCGTATTCAAACAATCCTGCACTAAAGCTTTATAATTATGATGAGTCAAGAAAGATTGTCCAAAGAATCCGGACATCGCCACAGAAGGAACTTCAATATGTTGTTCCTGTGCTGTTTCTTTAAATAATTTACAGAAATGGGGTTGGTGGAACTTATTATCAAAAGTATCCCGTTTTCCCAAGCCTCCCATGTCCATTTCTATGCCATCACCTCCTAGTTCCTTCATTAATTGAAAAGAACCGATCTTCTGGCGTTTTAGCATCATCCAGTCACACGCAGCTATTTTATAGCGTTGTTTTCCCTCTGAATTCTGTGCTCCCAAAGGCAGTAACATAAACAGGAGCATAATTAAACTGATAATTTTTTTCACATTCATCATAATCTAGTTATTGTTTAGAATTAAGACGAATCACAAAAAAGTATGTAATCACTAAATCTTAATAAAGTCCAAAAATAATTTAGTGAATAAACAAGACAATCCCGCAAACACAATGCTCGCTTGCATCTGTTTACGGGATTCCTGCTTTATAAGATCAAGAAATCAACCTTTACGCCATTCATTCATATATTCCCTCGGAGTCTGATCATATTTTTTACGAAAACATTTACTGAAATAACCGGAATCCTTGAAGCCTACGGCAAAAGCTATTTCTGAAATACTCATATCCGAATTTTTAATCAACTCTATTGATTTATTCAGACGAATTTCTTTCACTAAATCCACCGGAGCAAACCCGGTCAGACTCTTTAACTTCTTAAAGAAAGCCGAGCGACTCAGCCCGATAGTTGATGCTATAGTATCTATATTAAAATCACTATTATCCAAATTCTCTTCTATAACCTGATGAATCTTTTCAATGAACTGCACATCTTTCTTCACTAGGAACTGTTCGTATGTATCCTGTTCCTCCTTATGTTCTTCGGGCTGCTGCCATACACGTTCACGGAACAATTTACGTTCATTCAGCAACTGTTCGATACGTGCCACCAAATAGTCTTTGCTGAAAGGTTTGATGATATAGGCATTCGCTCCCATGCTTATCGCTTTGGTCTTCGCTTCATCATTACCTTTCGCCGTCAGGATAATCACCGGAATATGACTGATTTGGAAATCTTTACGGATGCGTTGCAACATCTCTATTCCATCCATATTCGGCATCATCTGGTCGGTGACTACCATGTCGGGATGATAGAGATGTACTTTCTTCAGCCCCTCCACACCATCATTGGCCATATAAATATTGAATTTATCTTCCAATTGCAACTTCAACATATTACATAAATCCTTATTATCTTCTACAATCAGCACGGTAGGCAAAGACGAATCGACAGGCTGTTCTTTCTCCTCCTCGCTTTCCTTGCCGGCAGAAGCAGAAACAGATTCAGTTTCAGGAACACTCACCGTTTCCCCGCCCATATAAAAATCGACTTCCGACGGTTTGTAATGCTCCTTACCCAGTTGCAATTCAATGGTAAAGACTGCCCCTTTCCCTTCAGGGCTCTCTGCATAGATTTCCCCATGATGCAGACTGATAATTTCCTTAGATAAAGCCAATCCGATGCCCGTTCCCTGATAATAAGCGCCACGTGCATTGTCAGCCTGCGAGAAACGCTCGAAGATTTCGGAAAGCTTGCTTTGGGGAATACCCACACCGCTATCTTCCACCCGTACATAACAATGCTTGTCATCATCCGACACTCCCATCGTGACATAAATATTCCCCCCGGCAGGAGTGAACTTGAACGCATTGGAGATTATGTTGCGGATCACGATGGCCACTTTCTCCTTATCCGCCCATACCATGATATCCTCACCGGCCAGCTGGAACGTGAAGCTGACTTCATTTTCTTCGGCCATCACCCTGAATTCTTTCTCAAAAGAGTCTACCATCTCATTCAAGTTGAACAACGACACATGCAGACGCATTTTTCCGTTCTGTATTTTACGGAAATCCAATATCTGATTGACCAGTTGCAGCATCTGTTTGGTATTCTTTTCCATCAGATCCACGTATTGCATTCCTTTCTGAGATAGTTTTTCTTTCTCTTTCAACTCCTGAATAGGCCCTTGGATCAGAGTCAGCGGAGTACGCAACTCATGCGAGATATTGGTAAAGAACTTGATTTTCAATTCGGACAATTTTTGTTCGATATACACATCATTCTTCACCTTAATCATGAAAAGAGATAATTTTATAGCCACCAGCAATAAGGCTACGGCTATAATCATATAGATAACATACGCCCACCAACTGGCCCACCAAGGCGGCAGAATGACAACGGTCAACTCACGGAAAGATTCCAAACCGGGATTTGCCTCATCCAGTGTCTGTACTCTGAAAAGATACTTGCCGGGAGGAACATTGGTATAGGACGCTATACGGTTCTTCCCGTTATAGTGCCATTCTTTTTCATATCCTTCCAAAATATATTTGTAAGACACACGGTTCTGATTATTATAGTTCAACGCCGCAAACTCTAAAGTAAACATGGACTGGTTATGATTCAATGTAATCCTGTCTGTATAGGTAATGGACCGGTCAATAATAGGATGGTCCGTATAGCTGCGTATGTCCCGGTTTGATATCTGACATCCTACAATAAATGTGTTATAATCAAATCTTTGCGTTTCCAGTTTATCGGGAGAAAAGGTCAAGATACCCTCTTTACACCCCAGCCAAAGTTCCCCGTCCAGCGTTTTCAATGTGGTGCTTTCTTCCATCACAACCGGGGGAAAGCCATCGTATTTGTCATAGTTACGCACCTGGCTTGTCGCCCTGTCAAAACAAGAGAGTCCTTTTTCCGTAGCAAGCCAAAGGAAACCGTTATCATCTTCTATAATAGACATCACCACATCATTATTCAATCCGTCTTCCCAGCCATACGATTTAAATGAAAGCTTATGCGTTTCCTCATCATATCCCGACAATTTGCTCAATCCTCCACCAAACACGCATACCCATATCTGAGAGAACTCGTCTTTATAAAGCGCGTACACATCGCTATCGGCATAATTTACCCGGTTGGCACCACGGTAGGTTTCAAAATCAATCTGCTCCACTGAGGCAAAGTTGTTTTTAAAAGACATCAGCCCGTCCATCGTACCTACCCACATACGCCCGTCATTATCCTCTATCATATTCCTCACTTCCATATAAAGGCCATACGTAGGATAATTCTTGAATCCGTTATATTTATTCTTAAAAGTGACTTCCCCATTTTCCTCACAAAGCAGATTCAATCCTCCGTCCAAAGTACCCACCCAGATACGTTTCTTTTCATCCTGATAAGTGAAATACACATCATTCCCGCTGATTGACGACAAATCAGACAAATTATGCAGATAACGTTTAAAACGGAAACCACCTGCAGTTTTCTCATCAGGAACAGCTTTCACCAATCCGTCGCCTTTGGTAGAGAACCAAAGGTTTCCTTTGTCGTCTTCCATGATGTGATATACATTACCTATATGCTCGTCACCTGTCGAAAAAACATGTTTGGTTACACCGTTCCGGTCCATCCGATAAACACTCTGCCAACGGGTGCCCACCCAGATATCGCCACTTTTTGATTGGAAAAGGGCTCTTACCCCTGTCGCATAATTTTCCTGACCGACTGATTGCGGAGACAACGAAAGCAGATTGAATTGCTTCTTGGGGAAATTCATGCAATACACCCCTTCATCGGCAGAGGAAAGCCACAATACCCCGTCATTATCCAACATCAGATGATAAAACTGCTGATTTGCCCTATCATTAGAAAGTTGTTTCAATTTATTGATATAAACCATCTCCGCATGTTCCCTGTCGAACAACCAGGCCTCTCCTGCCGGAGACAGGAAAAAAAGCCCTCTTTCGCCGGCATCTTCCGAATACAGGGTGGTTATCTTGCCGAACATGGTAAACGGAAACCGTTTTGCAGTATGGTTCAACGGATCATAATAAATCAGCGCCTTCTCATTTTCGTGAAACCATATTTTATCATACTGGTCTATGAATGCATGAGTTACCATAGCGTCATTCATTTCAGTATTTATCTTTTGCAACCTGCGCTCAGCCAAATCATATTCGTATGTGCCTTGTCCGGCCACACTGAGATAGACATAACCTGCCGGAGTAACCAGCAAATTGCTGATCGCACCTTTTATTTCGGAAAGTACATACCGGTTTACCAAACCGGTCCTCACATCGATACTGTAAAAAATACCCGCACGATCTCCGACCCATACCTTCCTGCCATCCTCAAAAAAACTGGTAAAACTATCCTTGTCACCGGAATTAATCTTACTGGTTATAAAATCGGCAGGCCGGGATGCCAATTCCGATCCTTTATGCACGGCGGCTACCTTATAATCAGTTCCTATCCAACTGATATATTCCTCCGTCTCACACAGGACATGGTGTTTCAGTGTATAATCATGCTTGTTTATCTCGTTCCGAGAGTCGAACAGAATCTTGATAGTTACCTGCCCTTTTTCATCTACCCCGGCCAATAACAGATTTTTATCTTTAGTCAGCAACAACACATCCCCCTCGGCCGTATTTTGTAATTTTATCACCTGGATATTCTCCGAATAGTTCTTCATGTCATCATAAACAGCATGAAAACATTCGGTCACTTTATTGAAGACATATAACTTACGGTCAATGGTCTTTACCCATATATACCCGTTTTTATCCTCGACTATGCGCTGGATCTTACGTGGCGGCACATCCGAATCGTGCTCCTGTTTATTGAATGTTTTAAACTTCACTCCATCGAAACAACATAAGCCATACCAGGTTCCGAACCAGATAAAGCCATCTCTGTCTTTCAAGGTACAGTTTACCGTATTATTAGGAAGCCCTTGATCTACAGAATAATGTTCCACAATCATATTCACATTATATGACCACAGAGGAAAGCTTGTCAGGCAACAAAGTATAATAAGTATATATTTCTTCATAAGTATTTAGTTTTCTTCAAACCGAGGTCAAAGATAAGAAAAAATCCGTTGGTACTTAAATTGAAATTAGTTAAATACCAATTATTGGTTAGATTGGAACGAGATAAATCCGCGTTCTATCTATATTACTTCTCCGTACCGAATTCAGTTTGCTGTCTCTCCACCTCCATCAATACTTTTTGCCTTTCCTCTTCTGTCAGCACAACTTTCCCCGCCATTCTTTCTGTTCTAACAGGGCTTCCGGCTAGTCCTGCTCCGACTGATTGAGAATCCGTCTCCTCCTCCGTATAACAGAAAGGCAGTTCTGACGGAATACTTTCTAATTCTATTTCCGTAGCAACCGGCGCATTCGTTCCTTCAAACTGCACATGGGCCTTCACCTTTATTTTGCCGGGCTTGCGGGTAGAACGGATCAATACGGGAGCAGAGCCAAACTCCACCGTGCGCGGATTGGCATTGATAGAGGCATCCCCTATAATTCGTCCTTCACCTTCTACAGTAAATACGATATTTTCTTTGGCCAGACGGCGCACATTACCGCTATCATCCGTCACTTCGGCCACCACTACGATAAAATCCGAACCGTCTGCCACCAATTGTTTTCCTTCCGTATCCACATACATACGCAACTTCGTGCTGCGACGTGACGGCATCCGCTTATAAGTGCAAACCACTTTACCGTCTATAATTCCCTCTGCCACCATATTTACTTTCTGCCAGTTTTTTTGCTTATAACTATACTCGCGTGCTTCCCAGAAATCCCATACATCCTTGAATATCACCGGGGCATTAGGCATATGTCCCTGCGCATGAACTACCGGAAGCGTCCAGCTCTCAGTATCGTCATAGACAGAGAGACGAACCGAATCACAATTACTGAACACCACCACATCGGCATCCGAGAAAGGAGACATCTCATGGGCGATAAACACCATAGGGCCACATTCCGCTACAGGATGCTTCAATGTCGCGGCAGACTGGCTGCGAAAAGCATAATAAGCGTATTTAGGCTGCCGGAACGCATCATAAATGCCCCCGAAATACGGATCGGGATGATACCCCCGCTGATGATCAAAAGGATGCCATTGCGCCCCACCGATAAACTGTCCTGTAGTGCGGTACATTTCATCATAACTCTTTGATAATGACAACGCCTGCACCAGCAACGGGCGTTCCCCCCAGCTACGGCTGGCACGGTTATTATTATTATGTGCATACCAGTCATCCACATTCTCGCCAAACTCACGAGTAAAAATACATTGTTCCGGACGGTCTGCCTTCTCATCATCTCCCGGCCATCCGTACACCACATCATAGTTTTCCGCCACTCCTTTCGAATGAACATCGGCTGCCGCTACAGGGCGTCCGGGATAAGGAAACTCCTCCCGTGTAATCCGTAATGCCTCCAGTGCGAAATCGCGCGGATAAGGCGTTTCATTCAAAATAGGCTCCCACATCAGCACACTGGGATGATTGCGGTCCCGGCGTATCATCTCACGGGTATTCCGATGTACCAGCTTTGCGAACTCCGGATTTTTATTCCAATATTGCCATCCCGGAGTAGCCACAATAACAAACAGCCCCATTTCGTCACAAGCATCCATGAATGCCGGATCTTGCGGATAATGAGCTACACGGATAATGGTACATCCTGCATCACGCAAGCGTTTGGCATCCCTCCACTGCTGGCTGTTGGGCAGCGCATTACCCACGTATGCAAAATCCTGATGACGGTTCGCGCCGACCAATTGACCAAAAGGCTTGCCATTCAACCAAAAGCCATCCTTACCTTTAAATTCCGCTTTGCGGATCCCCACACGTGTCACTCCCCCATCCAACACTTCATGTCCGGCTTTGACACGAGATTGTATCCTATACAAATAAGGCGAGTCAGGAGACCATAACTTAGGATTGCGAACTGCAAACTGTTGCCGCACCGTCTTCGATTCCCCTGCTTGCAGTTTCACCTGTTGCGAAACCCGTTTTACGGGAACATCGCCGGCATCCGCCAAAACCGTCTCCACGGCTACGGTACGCGTCTGCTTTCCACTGTTATGCACTTCCGTATCCACGTACACTTCCGCTTTTTTCCCGCTTATATTGTCAAAATGCACAAAAACTCCGCCTCCGGCCACCTTATCGGCCTCCAAGGCATCTGTAATAGCTACACTTGATTTTCCTATCATCCACACATCCCGGTAAATTCCTCCATGATAAGCGAAATCCAAGGTATATTGACGTTTTCCCGGAGGAAAATTCTTATCATCACTATTATCCGTCATCACCGCCAGCAAGCAACTGTCTCCGGGCTGTACCCCCTGTTCCGTCAGTTGCACAGTGAAAGGAAGGTATCCTCCCAAGTGCTCTTGTACCCTCTTGCCATTTAAATAAATTACCTGTTTTCCCATAGCTCCCTCAAAATGAAGCGACACCTCTTTTCCTTTCATATCTTGAGGAATCACAAAATGTTTCCGGTACCATGCCACACCCTGATAGTTACGGCAACCGCTTGCCTCGGCAGGCATCAGTTCCACAGTATGCGGAGCAGACACTACTTGCCAAGATGTATCATCAAAACGCACGGCTTCCGCGCCTTTTATGTCTCCACGATGAAAGCGCCATCCGGGATTGAAATTATATACTATTCTTCCGCTACCGGATAAAGGGATGAATCCGGCTACAGAAGTTTCCATTTGAGCTTGTGCCAACACAGGCAACAGGCACACAAGTAAAATAAACAGTTTCTTCATAATTATTACACTATCTAGGAAAAGAGACGGACCGGCTGTCCGTTTGTACCCGTTCCCTTTGAAAAAAGGTCTTGTTGTTTTTGAAAAAGATCCAGACATTTAAAAAAAAGGTCCTGATGTTTGGCGTCAAAGACAAGGTTCTTTTAAAAAAACGTCAAGGTCTTTTTATACAAAGAACAGGTCTTTGGAAGGGAATGACAAGGTCTTTTCACAAGGCCTTCCAAGGCTCAAGGCTCAAAGGCTCACCTAAGCGGTATTTAAGCCCAAAACAAGCTTCAAGAAACCCATACATACACTGATTTTCAATTTATTACAATAAAAAGACGAAAACAAGACTATATTCTGAAAGTGGGATAGTACCGAAATAGAAGACCTTTATCTGCCTTACAAGCCCAAACGGATCACCAAAGCGGAAATTGCCCGTAAGAAAGGACTCGAACCTCTTGCCAGAATCGTGATGATGCAAAACGAAAGAGACTTGCCAGCCCGCGTGGCAGCCTTTATCAAAGGGGAAGTGAAGAACGCTGAAGAAGCGTTGCAAGGGGCACGCGACATCATCGCTGAATGGGTGAATGAGAACGAAGAGGCCCGCAATGTCGTCCGGAATTCTTTCTCACACACGGCAGTCATCACGTCCAAAGTCATCAAAGGAAAAGAGGAAGAGGGCGCTAAATACCTCGATTATTTCGAATTCAGTGAGACTCTGAACCGTATAAGTTCACATCGTCTGTTGGCCCTGCGCCGAGGTGAAACGGAAGGTATCCTGCGTGTAAGCATTTCTCCCGACACGACGGGCTGCCTGGACCGGTTGAAACGCCGTTTCGTGAAGGGACGGGGCGAAACATCCGACCAAGTATCGATAGCTGTAGACGATTCTTTCAAGCGCCTGCTGAAACCTTCCATCGAAACCGAATTTGCTAATTTGAGCAAGGCAAAAGCCGACGAAGAAGCGATCCGTGTATTTACCGAAAACCTGCGCCAGTTGTTGTTGGCTCCGCCATTGGGACAAAAACGTGTGTTGGGTGTCGATCCCGGTTATCGTACTGGTTGTAAACTGGTTTGCCTCGATGCGCAGGGGGCATTGTTACATAATGAAGCGATCTATCCTCACCCGCCCCAGAACGAAAAAAGCAAAGCGGCTGCCAAAGTGGCACAACTGGTAGCCACATACGCCATCGACGCCATCGCTATCGGGAACGGGACAGCAAGCCGCGAGACGGAACAGTTCATTACCAATATCCGCTATGATCGCAAAGTACAAGTGTTCGTGGTCAGCGAGAACGGAGCATCCATCTATTCCGCATCCAAGATAGCCCGCGACGAGTTTCCCGAATATGACGTGACGGTCCGTGGCGCCGTCAGTATCGGCCGTCGCTTGATGGACCCGCTTGCCGAGTTGGTCAAGATTGATCCGAAAAGCATCGGTGTCGGGCAATACCAGCATGATGTCGAGCAGGGCGCCCTGAAAAAGAGCCTCGACCAGACGGTGGAAAGCTGTGTAAACTTAGTCGGCGTGAATGTCAATACGGCAAGCAAGCACCTATTGACCTATATTTCCGGATTGGGTCCGACGTTAGCACAGAACATCGTCGACTACCGAACCGAACACGGACCTTTCCAGTCTCGTCGCGAACTCCTGAAAGTACCCCGCATGGGAGAAAAGGCTTTTGAACAAAGTGCTGGTTTCCTTCGTATCCAAGACTTCACCGCCGATTATGAAAGCGGAAACATCAAATTACAACAAGAAGAACTGAATGCCGGCGCTTTCTATACCAAAGACAATTTGCCGGAGATACCCAAAAAGCTGAGTCTGGCAAGAAAATTGATTGATGCGTGGCTGGAGGAAAAGAATCATTTATAGAACGAGATGAGTCATGTTCCATCCATAAATACCTATTTATCGCTTGCAGAACTTAAAAATGTACTATCTTTGCAATATGGAATGGTTAAATAGCTTATTTTTTGAACACACGCCTTTACAGGCGGTTGTAATCCTCTCGATTATCATTGCTGTGGGGCTCGGTTTAGGTAAGATCCACCTGTTTGGCATTTCATTGGGAGTTACCTTCGTCTTTTTTGCCGGTATTCTGGCCGGACACTTGGGATTCTCAATCGACTCGAATATGCTGAATTACGCCGAGAGTTTCGGTCTTGTGCTTTTTGTATACGAACTAGGATTGCAGGTAGGTCCCGGCTTTTTCAGTTCATTCCGTAAAGGCGGTGTACAGCTCAATATGCTGGGCATGGGCGTTATTCTGACAGGTACGGTCATGACGGTGCTTTTCAGCAAACTGGGAGACATACCGATGAGCGATATGGTAGGCATCCTTTGTGGAGCCACCACCAATACTCCCGCTTTGGGGGCCGCCCAACAGACTTTAAAACAAATGGGGGAACCCGCCAGTGGCGCAGCGTTAAGTTGCGCCGTAACCTATCCGCTGGGAGTGGTAGGTGTTATTCTGGCCATGTTGCTGGTACGCAAATTATTTGTTCGTCCCTCAGATATCGACATTCACGAACACGAGGACACCAATCAGACATTCATAGCCACCTTCAAAGTGCACAATCCCGCCATTTTCAATAAAAGCATAAAAGAAGTAGCTTTATTAAGCTATCCTAAATTTGTTATCTCCCGTTTATGGCGGGAAGGCACGGTAAGTATCCCCACTTCAGAAAAAATCCTGAAAGAGAATGACCGTCTGCTGGTTATCACCACCGAAAAGGACGCTCCCTCGCTCACGATTCTTTTCGGCGAACAGGAAAGCCAGGATTGGAATAAAGAAGACATCGACTGGAATGCCATAGACAGCCAATTGATTTCCAAACATATCGTTATCAGCCGCCCCGAAATAAACGGGAAAAAACTAGGCTCTTTACGTCTGCGCAACAGCTATGGCATCAACATCAGCCGTGTGATGCGCAGCGGGGTACAACTACTTGCCACACCGGGGCTGATCCTCCAACTGGGCGACCGGCTGACCGTGGTGGGAGAAGCCAAAGCCATAGAGAATGTGGAAAAAGTATTAGGCAATGCGGTTAAAACGCTGAAGGATCCTAATCTTGCCGCCATTTTTATAGGTATTGTACTGGGATTGATACTAGGCTCCATCCCTATCGCCATCCCCGGCATCAGCACTCCCGTTAAATTAGGCCTGGCAGGCGGACCTATCGTAGTAGGAATTCTTATCGGATGCTTTGGTCCCCGTTTCCACCTCATCACTTATACCACCCGGAGTGCCAACCTGATGCTGCGCGGTATCGGGTTATCCCTCTATCTGGCTTGCCTGGGACTAGATGCAGGTGCACATTTCTTCGAGACAGTGATGCGCCCCGAAGGAGCCATCTGGATAGCTATAGGCTTCGCCATCACCTTTATCCCGGTAGTCATCATGGCATTAGTGGCCCTCCGCATGACCCGCCTCGACTTCGGAAGCACCTGTGGTATGCTGTGTGGAAGCATGGCAAACCCTATGGCATTGAACTATGCCAATGACACGTTACCCGGTGATAATCCGGCGGTGAGTTATGCCACCGTATATCCGCTGTCCATGTTCAGCCGGGTCATTATAGCCCAATTAATACTCATGTTTTTTATATAATTTCCAGCCATGAACGCTTATAATTCAATCACCCCGGAAACCATACAGAAAGATATGCGATACCTGCAACTGCTGTCGCATAGTTTCCCCACTATAGCCGATGCCAGTACGGAAATAATCAACCTGGAAGCTATTCTGAATCTGCCTAAAGGTACAGAACATTTCCTTGCCGACCTGCACGGAGAGTACGAGGCATTCCAGCATGTATTGCGGAATGCTTCCGGGGCCATCAAAAGAAAAGTAAATGAAATATTCGGGAATACCCTGCGCGAGAACGAAAAAAAAGAACTATGTACGCTGATTTATTATCCGGAACAAAAACTGGATCTGGTAAAAGCAGTGGAAACGGACCTGGACGACTGGTATGTCATCACGTTGAACCAGTTGGTACGTGTATGCCAGAATGTATCCTCCAAATACACCCGTTCCAAAGTGCGGAAATCACTTCCCAAAGAATTCTCGTATATCATTCAGGAATTGTTGCACGAAAACTCAATGGTTCCCAACAAGCAGGCGTATATTAACGTCATCATCAGCACCATCATTTCTACCCGCCGCGCCGATGACTTTATCATTGCCTTATGCAACCTCATCCAACGGCTCACCATAGACACACTGCATGTGCTGGGTGATATATTCGACCGTGGTCCCGCCCCCCACCGCATTATGGACATATTATGCGATTATCATAATTTCGATGTACAATGGGGAAACCATGACATTTTATGGATGGGAGCCGCAGCCGGCAACGACTGCTGTATGGCAAACGTGCTACGCCTGGCCATGCGTTATGGCAACCTTGCCGCCTTGGAGGATGGATATGGCATCAACCTTCTGCCCTTGGCCACCTTTGCCATGGAAACATACGCAGACGATCCCTGCACCCTATTCGGACCGAAAGTAGAGAAAGAAGACTGTACTTACAATGCCAAGACACTGCGCATGATAGGCCAGATGCACAAAGCAATCAGTGTTATCCAGTTCAAGCTGGAAGCAGAGATTATCAGGCGCCGCCCCGATTTCGAGATGGACGACCGTATGCTGCTACACCGTATAGATTTTGAGCGTAAGACTATCACAATGCCCAATGGAAAAGAATATGAACTGAAAGACAGCTTTCTTCCTACGGTAAATCCTGCCGATCCTTATAAGCTGACAGACGAAGAACGGGAGATTATGAACAAACTCCATCGTTCGTTTGTCAGCAGTGAGAAATTGAAAAAACATATCCGCTGCCTGTTCCGTTACGGATGTATGTACACGGTGAGCAACTCAAATCTGCTGTTCCACGCCTCCATACCCCTGAATGCCGACGGTACGCTGAAAGATGTGTCCATAGCCGGAAAAATGTACAAAGGAAAAGCCTTGCTGGAAAAGGTAGGGCACTTGATCCGTACCGCCTTCTTCGCTGAGGAAGACAACGAGGACAGACCCTTTGCCGTAGACTATGTATGGTACTTGTGGTGTGGCAAAGACTCCCCTGCTTTCGACAAAGACAAAATGGCTACTTTTGAACGTTACTTTTTAAAAGAGAAAGAGTTACACAAGGAAGTAAAAGGTCACTATTACAACCTGCGCAATGAAGAAAAAGTATGTGATATGCTGCTGGACGAGTTCGGAGTGATAGGAACACACCGCCATATCATCAACGGACATGTACCCGTAAAAACCATCCAAGGTGAGAATCCGATAAAAGCAAACGGCAAGATGATGGTCATAGACGGAGGATTCTCTAAAGCGTATCATTCGGAAACCGGAATTGCCGGATATACACTGGTATACCATTCGCGCGGATTCCAACTGGTACAGCACGAACCGTTCACCTCAATGCAAAAAGCCATTGAAGAAGGGCAGGATATCAAATCGAGCACCCAGATAGTAGAAATGAGCACCCAACGCATGATGGTAAAGGACACTGACAAAGGACGGGAACTGGTGACACAGATTAACGATTTAAAGAAATTGCTGGTGGCTTACCGGACAGGACTTATCAAGGAGAAATCTATATAAAAGATTATCCGCAATCATACCACCGGATAATAAAGAAGGTTTATTGCCCTATGATTGCGGATACAAAAATTAAAGCCCGTATCAGACTCACGTCTACCGGGCTTTTGGATTACCGAACAAAAATATCGTTATACAATCTTGTTCATCGCCGAATCGGGAAAAACCACCGTCGGCTTGAACGATTTAGCTTCCTCAAAATCCATCATGGCGTATGACATGATAATTACAATGTCACCCACCTGTACCTTCCTGGCAGCAGCCCCATTCAGACAAATACATCCCGAACCGCGCTCACCCTTAATAATATAAGTTTCAAACCTCTCGCCGTTATTATTATCCACAATGTGCACTTTCTCACCGGCAATCATGTTGGCGGCATCCATCAAGTCCTCGTCAATCGTAATACTACCCATGTAGTTCAAATTGGCTTCCGTTACACGGACACAATGCAGTTTCGATTTTAATACCTCAATCATCATAATTCTAATGGTTAACGATCACTATCCCTTATATTTTATATTATCTATCAAACGTACCTCTCCGCAATATACCGTGATGCAACCTACTGCATAATCCGTATCTTCCCAATCCGTTATTTTCTGAAGCGTAGTGCCATCTACTATTTCAAAATATTCCAAACGCAAACCCGGAGCGGCAGCAATCGCATCCTCTACAAACTTCTGAGTCTCAGCGACCGGATGAGATTTTGCAAAAGTACAACTTTTAAATAAAGTTTGCGAAATATTCAGCGCATACTCTCTTTCCACCGCAGAAAGCCGTGCATTGCGGCTGCTCAATGCCAGCCCGTCTTCCTCACGCACAATAGGACAACCTACAATTTCCAGTCCGTTGAACCCTATCTGTTTCACCATTTCACGAATAATAGCCAATTGCTGGAAGTCTTTCTCGCCGAAATAAGCACGGGTAGGGTTTACAATCATAAACAGCTTGCTCACTATCTGGCATACTCCATTAAAATGTCCTGGACGGAAACGGCCTTCCATCACTGTGTCCAGCGGCGCATAACTGAACTGCCGGGTATCAGGCTCAGGATAAATCTCTTCTACAGACGGAGCAAAAACAAAAGCCGCTCCTACTTTTTCCAACAATTCACAATCGGCATCCAATGTACGCGGATATTTTGCCAAGTCATTTTTGTCGTTAAACTGGGTAGGATTTACAAAATCACTTACCACCACTACATCATTTTCTGCAACAGCACGTTTCACCAACGAAGCGTGTCCGGCATGGAGTGCACCCATTGTAGGCACCAGACCTATTGTCTTTCCCTCACTGCGCAGGGCATCCAGCTCTGACTGAAGCTCTTTGATTGTTTGAACTAACTTCATCTTTTTATCTCTTTTGTTTGAGTAGTTTCATTTAAAACGGCTGCAAAGTAAACCATTATTTGGGAGATAACGAAGAAAAAAAGAATTTTAATTAATGATGAGTGGTTAGTAATAAGTGGTTAATACCTTGCAGATATGACGCAATAAGCCCTCTTCAGCTACCGGCCAGCCACTTGTTCTTTCCCATTTTTCACCTAATTCCGCAAGGCATTGACCATTAACCGCCAATCACTAACCACTAATTACCAGCCACTTAACATATCATAAGGAATTATTATTCCTCGTTTCTTGCCACTCTCATCTATTTTTTTTATATCTTTGCAAAATGATTATGAGCAACAAAAAGTTAAGATGAAGGCAAATAAAGTTTTATTTATTACACAAGAGATTACCCCTTACGTTCCCGAATCCGAAATGGCAAACATGGGAAGATTTCTTCCTCAGGCTATTCAGGAAAAAGGCAGAGAAATCAGAACTTTTATGCCAAAATGGGGCAATGTCAATGAGCGCAGAAACCAATTACACGAAGTCATCCGCCTGTCCGGCATGAATTTAATCATAGACGATACGGACCATCCGCTGATTATCAAGGTAGCATCTATCCAAGCTGCACGTATGCAGGTTTACTTCATTGACAATGACGACTATTTCCAGCACCGCCAAATGGTAGCTGACGAAAATGGTGTAGAATACAAAGACAATGACGAACGTGCTATTTTTTATGCACGCGGCGTATTGGAAACGGTAAAGAAATTACGCTGGTGTCCGGACATTATCCATTGTCAAGGGTGGATGAGTGCATTTGTGCCCCTTTATATTAAGAAGGCTTATCAAGATGAGCCGTCATTCAGAGACTCCAAAGTAGTATTTTCGGTGTTTGAGGATGAATTCAAATCGAACTGCGAAGGTAATCTGACTGAAAAACTCATGCTGAAAGGCATTGAAAAGAATGATGTGGAAAGCATCGTCAAATCTCCGGCAAATTACGAGGAACTGTGCAAACTGGCCATTGCCTACTCTGATGGTGTGATACAAAACAGCGAGAAAGTGAATGAGAATGTCATGAAGTTCGCCCGTGAATCGGGTGTGCCTGTGCTCGACTATCAGCCTGCCGATACCTATGTAGATGCTTTCAATGAGTTCTATGACAAAGTATGGGGGTTTGAAAAGAAATAACTCACTAAGAATAATAAAGATGAAAATCAAATACTTATGCGCATTGTTGTTGGCAGCACTGATTTATAGTTGCGATGATTCAACAACCGGCATCGGGACTGATCTTATCCCCGGTGGAGATAAGATTCCGGCAAATACAGACAGTTATGAGTTTACCACCAAATCTCTGTTGGCCGACTCCGTTTATGCACGTACCAGTACTGCATATTTAGGACGATATACCGATGAGCAATTTGGAGAATTTACTGCCGATTTTATAGCACAGTTCACCTGTATGGACAACTTCAAATTTGAAGAAGAGCTGACCAAAGTCATCGGAGTAAATATAAGTCTGCAATACGGGTCTTTCTTTGGCGACTCACTGAATGCCATGCGCTTACAGGTTGACACATTGGACAAGGTTATTCCTGAAAAAGAACTAAGCACTTTTTATACCAGTGTGGATCCTAAAGATTATTACAACGAAAAAGGAAAGCCTATCGCTGTAAAAGCCTATTCGGCAGTAGGTCCGTCTACAAGCAAAGATGAAACTACAACCACAAGCAGCGGTGTCAAGCAAAGAACAATTATACAGACTATCAAATTGCCCAATTCATTAGGCGATCACATCTTCAACAAATACAAGGAGAACAAAGAGTATTTCAAGACTCCTGAAAGTTTTATCAAGAATGTATTAAAGGGAGTTTACATTCGCTGTACTCATGGCGACGGAACCATTTTATACATTGACGGTTTAAGCCTGAATCTTAATTTTGAAGCCCTGATAGAAAGTTCTTCCGGCAAGCGGGATTCGTTGGTTTACAAGTCCTATTTCTTTAGAGCAACCAAGGAAGTGATACAAGCCAACCACTTCAGTAACGGTAGCAGATTGGAAGAGTTAGCCCAAGATCCGGACCATACTTACCTCAAAAGTCCGGCAGGTATTTTTACAGAAGCGACTTTCCCCATTGCAGAGATTTACAATGAACATAAAAGAGATACGCTAAATGGTGTAAATGTATCGTTCACACGCTACAACGAGAAAGAGTCCAAATACAAAATGGGCATCCCCCAATATGTATTGATGGTCAGAAAGAAAGATATGTTCTCGTTCTTTGAAGAAAACAAGATTATCGATAACAAGACTTCTTTCTTAAGTTCATATAGCAGCAGTAACAATACATACACCTTTACCAACATCGCTCCCTTAATCACTTACTGCATTGAGGAACGGAAAAAAGGCATAACAGCAGCAGGTGGAGATCCTGAAAAGGAAGAAGACGGAAAAAAATGGGACGCTAAAAATCCGGACTGGAACAGAGTTGTCATCATACCTGTCAAAGCAGTATCCAATTCAAACAATGAAATAGTTGAAATATCCAACAGCTTAGGTATGGAAAGCGCTATGTTAAAAGGTGGAACAAATCCTGAGAATAAGCTGAAAATGCAAATCTTCTACACTACATTTTAAGACTTTTTTATTTAACCAAATAAAGAACAGGCGGCAACTACAGCAATATAGTTTCCGCCTGTTTAATTTACTCCACCGTAATCATACCACACCGGATGATAAATGGAAATTCATGGAACGCAAATATCCCATCAACACTTCACACCATGATTGAGAATGACCATAAAAACAGACTATATAAAATAAGCCGGCAAAATCCTTTTCACGGATCCTGCCGGCTTATTTATGTTTATGGGAATCCTCTATCCCCTAGAAAGGCAAATCATCCTTCTCGTCTGTCGCGGCAAAATCTACCGGTGCAGCGGGAGCAGCATTCATGGGAGGAAACGGAGCATCCGGTGCAACAGGTCCCTGGGCACCCACACGCTCTACTTTCCACGCACGGATACTGTTGAACCAACGCCCATTCCACTCGCGGGCATCCACATCAAAAAAAACATTCAATTCTTCACCTGCCTGAATATTAAATTGCGCTATCTTATCTGCTCCAAATACGTCAAAACACATTTTTTTAGGATATTGATCATGCGTTTCAATTACGTATTCTTGTACTTTCCATTCATTTCCTGTCTTTGAAACTCCTCCTCTCGGTTCGAGGACTGCTATTACTTTTCCTGCTAATTCCATATTACGTTATTTAAATTCGCCACGAAAGTACACTTTTCCTTGCGAGTAAACTAATTTTTTCGCCATTTTTTGCGCTTGAACCATAATCTTTTCGTAACTTTGGCAGTTAAATGAATGTAGAGATATAGAATATAAATATAATAATATAAAACTATGAAGTTCATCGTTTCAAGTACTGGATTATTCAGTCATTTACAAGCTATTAGCCGAGTTATCAACTCTAAAAATTCGTTACCTATTCTTGATTGTTTTTTGATGGAACTAACTGACGGAACGCTGTCTCTCACTGCTTCTGACAGCGAAACGACCCTGTCCACTTCACTGGAAGTAAATGAAAGTGACGGTGACGGACGCTTTGCCGTTTCTTCAAAAACCATACTCGAAGCCCTGAAAGAAATACCCGAACAACCACTTACTTTCCTGGTAAATACTGAAAACCTGGAAATCACCGTACAATATCAGAATGGTAAATACAGCCTGATGGGACAAAATGCCGACGAATATCCACAAGCTCCCGCATTAGGCGCAAATGCGGTACACGTAACGATAGGCGCTCCGGTGATGCTGGCTGGTATCAACCGTTCTTTATTCGCTACTGCCGATGATGAGTTACGTCCGGTAATGAATGGTATTTATTTTGATATCACTACCGAAGACATCACTTTCGTAGCCTCAGACGGGCACAAATTAGTACGCAATAAAACATTTGTGGCACATGGCGATGAAAAAGCCGCTTTCATTCTGCCCAAGAAGCCGGCAACCCTGTTGAAGAACCTGTTACCGAAAGAACAAGGAGATGTGCAAATTGATTTTGACGACCGTAACGCTACGTTTACATTAGAAAACTACAGTATGATATGCCGTCTTATCGAAGGACGCTATCCAAACTATAACTCAGTAATTCCGCAGGATAATCCTCACAAGGCCACCATTGACCGCATGACGCTGATCAGTGCGCTCCGCCGTGTATCTGTATTCTCATCGCAAGCAAGCAGTTTGATAAAACTCCGCCTCAGTGAAAATCAGATCCAGATCTCCGCACAAGACATTGATTTCTCCACCTCAGCAGAAGAAACACTGACTTGCCAATATACAGGAAGTCCCATGAGCATCGGCTTTAAATCAACATTCCTGATTGATATTTTAAACAATATCTCAGCACAGGAAATACTTTTCGAACTGGCTGATCCTTCACGTGCGGGCGTTATTGTCCCTGTAGAGCAGGAAGAGAACGAAGACCTGCTGATGCTGCTGATGCCTATGATGCTGAACGACTAAAAACGACACGCCACCATGTGGTGGAAAAACAATATATAATACAAGCTGAAAATGAAATTGAACTTGAAGAATCCTATTGTTTTTTTCGATTTGGAAACAACGGGAACAAATATAAACACAGACAGAATAGTGGAAATATGCTATCTGAAGGTGTATCCAAACGGCAACGAAGAAACGAAGACCATGCGTATCAATCCGGAAATGCACATTCCCGAACAATCCTCTGCTATCCACGGTATTTATGACGCAGATGTGGCAGACTGCCCTACCTTCAAGGAAGTGGCAAAAGAGATAGCCCGGGACATTGAGGGATGTGACCTGGCCGGTTTCAATTCCAATCGTTTCGACATTCCGGTTTTGGCTGAGGAGTTCCTGCGCGCAGGAGTAGACATTGACATGATGAAACGAAAATTCATTGACGTGCAGGTAATTTATCACAAACTGGAACAGCGTACCCTGTCTGCCGCCTATAAATTCTATTGCGGCAAGAATCTGGAAGATGCCCATACAGCCGAAGCCGACACACGCGCCACATACGAAGTACTGAAATCCCAATTGGACCGCTATCCGGAAGAACTGCAAAATGATATGGCATTTCTAGCCGAATACTCAAGTTTCAACAAGAATGTAGATTTCGCCGGACGCATTGTTTATGATGACAAAGGCGTGGAAGTATTTAATTTTGGGAAATACAAAGGAATGTCTGTCAGCGAAGTGTTACAAAAAGATCCGGGCTACTACAGCTGGATACTGAACGGTGATTTTACGCTGAACACGAAAAACGTACTGACAAAAATCAGACTACGTGAATCGGGAATGATGAAATGAGTATGAAAGGAAAAAAAATCGTACTAGGTATAACCGGAAGTATAGCCGCCTATAAAGCGGCTATACTCATTCGCGGACTTATTAAGAAGGGAGCGGAAGTACAAGTTGTGATTACCCCCGCAGGCAAAGAATTCATCACACCTATCACTTTATCTGCATTAACAAGTAAACCTGTTATCAGCGAGTTTTTTGCTCAACGTGACGGAACATGGAACAGTCACGTTGATTTGGGACTATGGGCGGATGCCATGATTATCGCTCCGGCTACCGCATCCACTATTGGTAAAATGGCCAACGGAATAGCAGACAACATGCTGATCACGACTTATCTGTCAATGAAAGCTCCCGTATTCGTAGCTCCGGCAATGGACCTTGACATGTTCGCACACCCTTCCACCCGGAAGAATCTGGACACGCTCCGTTCTTACGGGAATCACATTATAGAACCGGCAGAAGGGGAGCTAGCAAGCCATCTGGTAGGAAAAGGCAGAATGGAAGAACCGGAAAAAATAGTGGAAATACTGGAAGCTTTCTTTGCCAAACAACAAGACATGGCCGGAAAGAAAGTAGTCATTACCGCCGGTCCAACTTACGAAAAAATAGATCCGGTACGCTTTATCGGCAATTATTCTTCAGGAAAAATGGGATTCGCACTTGCCGAAGAATGCGCTTCACGTGGAGCGGAAGTATCACTAATCAGCGGACCGGTAACGATTCAGGCCCATCACCCTAACATCCGCCGCATAGATGTGGAAAGTGCTGGAGAAATGTACGAAGCCGCCATCCGCGAGTTTCCTACAGCTTCGGCTGGCATCCTGTGTGCGGCAGTGGCCGACTTTACCCCGGAAACCGTATCCGGTCATAAAATCAAAAGAGAGAAAGATAATCTAATACTGCAACTGAAACCCACACAAGACATTGCCGCCACACTGGGAAGCCAGAAAAAGGACGGACAAATATTAGTGGGATTTGCTTTGGAAACAAATGATGAAACAAAAAATGCACAAGGAAAACTGGAACGTAAGAACCTTGATTTCATTGTACTGAACTCATTGAACGACCAAGGAGCAGGGTTTCGTTGTGATACCAACAAAATAACGATTATAGACCGTCAAGGAGTAACTCCTTATCCGCTGAAAAGCAAACAGGAAGTAGCAAGAGATATTATTGACAGACTGGTAAATAATAAATAATTTCTTAATTTGCCACGTTGTCAATGTGCTAATTACCATGCGGAATACAGCGCAACAAATTAGCAAATTGACAAACCAGCAAATTATTAAAAAGGAGCAAGAATATGCTGCAATCTATCTATATACAAAATTATGCATTGATTGATACATTGGATATCAGTTTCACCCCCGGTTTCTCTGTCATCACCGGAGAGACCGGCGCCGGTAAATCGATTATTCTAGGCGCTATCGGCTTGTTACTGGGACAACGGGCCGATATCAAAGCTATCAAGAAAGGCGCCAATAAATGTATTGTAGAAGCACGTTTCAACATCTCCGCCTATCAGATGGAGCCTTTCTTTACCCAAAGAGATTTGGAATATGATCCGAATGAATGTATTATCCGCCGCGAGTTATATGCATCGGGCAAAAGCCGCGCATTCATAAACGACACGCCGGCCTCATTGGCGCAGATGAAGGAACTGGGCGAGAAACTGATAGATGTACATAGCCAGCATCAAAACCTGTTGCTCAACAGTGAGGGATTCCAATTGAATGTATTGGATATCCTGGCACAAAATGACAACGAACTTTCAGCATACAAAAATATTTATACCGAGTACAAGAACGTATGCAAACAGCTGGCCGATTTCATAACACAAGCCGAGCAAAGCCGGAAGGATGAAGATTACATCCGGTTCCAACTGGAACAGCTGGATGATGCAAACCTTCAGGAAGGAGAACAAACCGAACTGGAACAGGAAGCCGAAACTTTGAGTCATGCCGAAGAAATAAAAGCGGGCTTGTACAAAGTGGACCAAATAATGTCTTCGGAAGATGCCAGCCTGTTGTCCGCTACCAAAGAATGTATGCAAACCCTGCATAACATAGCGAGAGTGTACACACGTGCCCAGGAATGGATAGGGCGTTTAGACAGTTGTTACATAGAGCTGAAAGATCTGTCGCATGAAATAGCAGGCGCACAGGAGGAAGTGGAGTTCAACCCCACCCGTCTGGATTATGTAAATGAACGCCTGAACTTAATCTACTCTCTGCAACAGAAACATCACGTACAAACAATAGAGGAATTGATAGCTGTGCAAACCGACTACCATGAGAAGCTGAACGCCATCACTTCTTTTGACGACCGTATAGCAGAACTTACCGCCCAAAAAGAAACGCTATATGACAAAGTGATAAAGCAAGCCGCTGTGCTGACAAAGCTTCGTTCCCAATCGGGTAAGAACATTGAGAAACAGATGCAAAGCCTGCTGGTTCCTCTCGGTATGCCCAATGTGCGCTTTGTGGTGGAACTGAATCCGCGCAAGGAACCGGACAGTAAAGGGATGGACAGTGTGACATTCCTGTTTTCGGCCAACAAGAATGGAACATTACAAAATGTAGCTTCCGTAGCATCGGGCGGTGAGATTGCCCGTGTCATGCTTTCGCTGAAAGCCATGATAGCCGGAGCTGTGAAACTGCCTACTATCATCTTTGATGAAATAGACACTGGAGTTTCCGGTTCCATCGCCGAGAAAATGGCACTCATCATGCAGGAAATGGGAAAACAAAACCGTCAGGTCATCAGTATCACCCATCTGCCCCAAATTGCAGCACGCGGCATCACTCATTATAAAGTATATAAGGAAGATACGGAAACAGGCACCAACAGCTACATCCGCCGCTTGACTGATGAAGAAAGAGTAAAAGAAATAGCCAATATGCTAAGTGGAGCTACCTTGACAGAGGCAGCCCTGAACAATGCAAAGGCGCTGATAAGTGGCTAGTGCCAAGTGATTTATGGACTGTCATATTGCAGACATTAATCACTTACCACTAACCACCTGTCACTAACCATTAACCACTAATTAGACATGTTAGAAAAGAATGAAATGATTTTCGGTGTACGCGCTGTTATTGAAGCCATACAAGCCGGAAGAGAGATAGATAAAGTATTGGTGAAGAAAGATATACAGAGCGAACTGTCCAAAGAACTGTTTGCCTGTTTGAAAAATACCCTCATCCCTGTTCAGCGTGTACCCGTGGAGCGTATTAACCGTATCACCCGGAAAAACCATCAGGGAGTTGTAGCATTCATCTCCTCTGTCACCTACCAGAAAACAGAAAATCTGGTACCTTTCTTGTTTGAAGAAGGAAAAACACCCTTATTCGTCATGCTGGATGGAATTACCGATGTACGTAACTTCGGAGCCATTGCCCGTACCTGCGAATGTGCCGGTGCAGATGCCATTATTATTCCCTCGAAAAACAGTGTCAGTGTCAATGCTGACGCAATGAAAACATCCGCAGGAGCTCTGCACACTCTTCCCGTATGTCGCGAACAAAGTTTGACTAATACCATCAAGTATCTGAAAGACTGCGGATTCAAGATTGTAGCAGCTACGGAAAAAGGGGATTATGATTACACCAAAGCAAACTATAAAGACCCTGTATGTATCATTATGGGAGCCGAGGACACAGGTGTTCCCTACGAGCACCTTTCTCTGTGCGATGAATGGATCAAAATACCGTTAATGGGTAAAATAGAATCACTGAACGTATCGGTTGCCGCAGGTATTCTGATTTATGAAGCTGTAAAACAACGTGGCTTCACAGAAGACAAGACGGCATCCGCTTTATAAAATACCGTATCATCGTTAACAAACAATTAACTATATCATGAAGAAAGTACTTTTGATATTGGCATGCGGCATAGCTACCCAGCTAAGCTATGCACAAGCAACCCCAAAGTGGGCCGACAAAGCTAAAAAAGCCGTTTTTTCCATCGTTACATACGATAAAGATAACAAAATCAAGAATACAGGAAATGGATTCTATATCAATGAAAATGGAACGGCATTATCTGATTACACCCTGTTTGAAGGAGCCGAACGCGCAGTAATCATTAACGCGGACAGTAAAGAATTACCTGTATTGCGTATCTTGGGAGCCAACTCCATGTATGACATCGTAAAATTTAATACTGAAGCCGATAAAAAGACCATAGCATTAAAATCGGCATCACAGCCGGCATCAGTAGGTGAAACAGTCTATCTGCTACCCTACTCGACTCAAAAAGCGGCAACCTGCCAGACAGGGACCGTCACCAAAGTAGACACCATTGGCGACAAGGCATATTATTATACACTGGCAATGACAACCAACGAAAAAACCGTAAGTTGCCCTATTATGAATGCCAATGGAGAAGTATTAGGTTTAATCCAAAAAAACGCATCGGATGAGGCCAAGGAAAGTTATGCCATCGGAGCTACATACGGTGCCTCACTGAGCATTACCGCCCTTTCTTTGAACGACATGTCACTGAATAAAATCGGCATCAAAAAAGGACTGCCCGAAACAGAAGACCAAGCACTGGTGTACCTGTTCATGGCATCTTCACAACAAAATCAGAACGAATATATCACCACATTAAACGATTTTCTGGAACAATATCCCAACAGCGCAGACGGATATATACGCCGTGCCACTACTTATATGGGATTTAGTGATGATGAACACAACGCTTTGGCAGATGCTGACCTGAAGAAAGCACTGGAAGTGACTACCAACAAGAGTGAGACGCAATATAATATCGCTAAATTAATTTATTCGTACATCATCTCTTTAGGTGACAAGAAACCATACGGTGACTGGAGTTACGACAAAGCTCTCTCCATCATTCATGATGCCATGCAAGCCGACAACCAACCCATTTACACACAATTGGAGGGAGATATTCTGTTTGCTATGAAGAAATATCCTGAGGCATACGCCGCTTATGAGAAAGTGAACCAGTCTTCCATAGCCTCTGCCGCTACATTTTACTCGGCAGCCAAAACCAAACAACTGATTGAAGGAACAGATATGAACGAGGTTATTGCCTTGATGGATAGTGCTGTGGCACGTTTCACCAAGCCTTATACATCGGAAGCTGCTCCTTATTTCTATGAACGGGCAGAAATAAAAGCCCAGACAGGTAAATACCGTGAAGCGGTAATAGATTATGATACTTTTTATGATGCTATCGGTGGACGGGTTACAGCCGCCTTTTATCTGCAACGCGAACAGGCGGAAATACAATGTAAGATGTATCAGCAAGCTATCAATGACATTAATAAAGCAGTAGAAATGACTCCTGAGGATGTAGCCATGTGGGTGGAAAAAGGTTCGGTGCATCTACGTGTAGGGCAACATAACGAAGCAATAGAAGCATTGGAAAAGGCTATCTCTTTAGACCCGAAAGCCGCAGCCGCATACCGCATGCTGGGATACTGCCAGATACAATTAAAGAAAAACAAAGAAGCCTGTGCAAACTTTGCCAAAGCAAAAGAACTGGGCGATGAAGTGGTAGACGGACTGATACAGAAGTATTGCAAATAATACCGGAAAGCTCCATCCAAAATCCGCGAATCTTGCTACGTGATTTCTGAAATCTTGTTGCATGATTCGCGGATTTTTGCTACAAGATTTCAGGGAGCATTCCCTGCCATTCATGAAAAAGCAGGAAAGGAAAAAATTCTACTTATCCCACAACTGCTGTATAATCAGTACCCGTTTCGTATCTTCCGTCACCCGGAAACGGTCATCGCTACGCTCTCCTACCAGCCATACAATCTGGCCTGCAGAGCAAACCACATATTGATTTTCTTTCTGGAAAAGAGAAAACTTACGATCTGTCAGATAATCGCTGATCTTCTTTTTCCCTTTCATTCCGAAAGGAACAAATTTATCCCCCTGCCGCCATTTACGCACCGTGAGAGGTAGCACCACCTTGTCTGCATCCAAACAGGCCGTATCCTTATTCTTAGGGATGACAAAGTCTGGCATTATTTCCTGCGTTTCCATTGCAAGCCGGAACGGGGGCACATTTTCCTCCACTTCCTCATCCGCCAGCTTCCTCCTGCGAATAATCAACTCCGTCCTGTCGCGCAGTACCTCCCATCCGGCAGAAACAAACCTTTTTCCCGACTGGGCAGACAAACTGCGGAATACATCTCCTGCCTGGACAGAATTGAAACCTAACGGATGAAGAATCTCAAACAGCAAAGCCGCCGGAGCACTCTCTTCCATCAAACGAGAAATAAGAATATGACCGGACTTTTCCATCACCCTTTCTTTTCCCGCCTCTATCTCCTTATTATATATAAGAGAAACATCAGTCAGACGCCTTGATGTTTCAGCTATACTTTCACTGACAGAAGGATTCAGCTCACGCAACATCGGAAGAATATTCAGACGGATTTTATTACGCATATATTCATCTTGCAAATTGGTACTGTCTGTAACATAACCTTGACGCAAACAACGCAAATAATCCAAAATATCCTGACGGCTCACCTCCAACAAAGGCCGTACAATGCAGCCGTTATGCGGACTAATACCTTTCAAGCCATTGATTCCCGCGCCACGTATCAAATTCAATAAAAAAGTTTCCACACTATCGTCCCGGTGATGGGCTACGGCAATAACAGCCCCCCCCCTCTCCTTACGCAGTTGTTCGAACCAATCATAGCGCATTTCGCGAGCCGCCATCTCAATAGAAACATGATGCCTCGAAGCATAAGTGACCGTATCAAAATGAGTAACATGCAAAGCCACTCCTAATCCTTTACACAACTCATTGACAAACCTTTCATCTCTATCGGATTCCTCACCACGAAGGTGAAAATTACAATGGGCAGCCTCACAATGATACCCTAAAACAAGCAAGACACGCAACAAAGCTACCGAATCTGCCCCGCCACTCAATGCCACTAACACCTTATCATGCAAGGTGAAAAGTTGTTTCTCCTCTATATACTTCTGAATATTCCAATGAAACATGGCACAAAGATAAGAGTTCTGCAAGACAAAAACAAAGTGCCCGTTCTTTATTTAAAAACAATCTAAATAATTTGCATACTTCTAAGTAATAACTTATCTTTGCAAAAAATTTAAAACAAAATGCGTTTATCCGAATTAAGAACAGGAGAAAAAGGCGTAATAGTCAAGGTTTTAGGCCACGGTGGTTTCCGCAAGCGAATCGTTGAAATGGGTTTTATTAAAGGAAAAACCGTAGAGGTAATCTTGAACGCCCCTTTGAAAGACCCTATAAAATACAGACTACTAGGTTACGAGATCTCCCTCCGAAGACAAGAGGCAGATATGATTGAGGTGGTAAGCGAGCAGGAAGCACGCACGATGCAAAACCCTTACCATGGTTCCATAACAGAAGATGTACCCGTGCCCGAATCAGAACTGGTGGCACTGGCAAAAGGCAAACGCCGTACAATCAATGTAGCCTTAGTAGGTAATCCCAATTGTGGAAAGACTTCGCTATTCAATATTGCATCTGGCGCCCACGAACATGTAGGAAACTACAGTGGTGTGACAGTAGATGCCAAGGAAGGTTTTTTCGACTTCCAAGGTTATCATTTCCGTATTGTAGATTTACCCGGAACCTATTCTCTTTCAGCCTATACTCCGGAAGAACTTTATGTACGCAAACATATCATTGAAGAAACTCCGGATGTAATTATCAATGTGGTAGACTCTTCTAACTTGGAACGTAATTTCTATCTTACCACCCAATTGATTGATATGAATGTGCGTATGGTTATCGCCTTGAATATGTACGATGAGCTGGAAGCCAGCGGAAATAAATTGGATTATACCCAATTAAGCCAGCTGATCGGGGTGCCTATGGTACCTACTGTCTGCCGACGGGGAGAAGGTGTAGACAAACTGTTCCATGTTATCATCGGTATTTACGAAGGAGGAGATTTCCTGTCACAAAAGGGCGAAATACGTTCTGAAATTCTGGAAGACCTGAGAGACTGGCACAAAACCTACGTACCCGACCACGAATTCGGAAGCCACAAAGAAGAGGAAGATGCCCGCCCACGCGGATATATGCGTCATATTCATATTAACCACGGTCCTGAACTGGAGCGCAGTATCGAAGAAGTCAAGAAAGCAATCAGTCAAAACGAAGACATACGCCATAAATATTCCACCCGCTTCCTATCCATCAAATTACTGGAAAACGATAGGGAAATAGAAAATTTCATCTCTACACTGCCTAATGGCAAAGAAATCATAGCGATACGCAACAAGGAAACATTACGTATCCGTAAAGTGATGAACGAAGACAGCGAGCAAGCTATTACGGATGCTAAATATGGTTTTATCACCGGAGCTTTGAAAGAAACATTCACCGACAATCATTTGGAAAAAGAACAAACGACCCGCGTGATAGACAGTATTGTGACACATCGCATTTGGGGATATCCTATTTTTTTCCTGTTTCTTTATATCATGTTTGAGGGAACCTTTGTTTTGGGTGACTATCCTATGCAAGGTATTGAATGGCTAGTAGACCAATTAGGCAACCTGATACGAAACAATATGGCTGAAGGTCCTTTGAAAGACTTACTGATAGATGGTATTATCGGTGGAGTGGGCGGTGTTATCGTTTTCCTGCCGAATATCCTCATATTATACTTTTTTATTTCTATATTGGAAGATTCGGGGTATATGGCACGCGCCGCATTTATCATGGATAAAATAATGCACCGGATGGGACTGCATGGCAAGTCCTTTATCCCACTGATTATGGGATTCGGTTGTAATGTACCTGCCATAATGGCAACACGTACTATAGAAGATCGAAAGTCCAGACTAATCACCATGTTGGTGAATCCTTTAATGTCCTGTAGTGCGCGTCTTCCCATATATTTAGTTATGATAGGTGCTTTTTTCCCTAACTGCGCCAGCTTTATGTTACTTTGTATCTATACAGCAGGTATTTTATTAGCAGTAATAATGGCCCGTATTTTCAGTAAATTTCTAGTGAAAGGAGAAGATTCTCCATTTGTGATGGAACTCCCCCCCTATCGTATGCCTACTTCTAAAAGTATCATGCGTCATACATGGGAAAAAGGAGCACAATATCTGAAAAAGATGGGAGGCATTATCATGATTGCCTCAATTATTATTTGGTTTCTAGGGTATTATCCACGGCATGATACTCATGAAAGCGTAGCCGAACAACAAGAAAATTCATATATCGGACAAATAGGCAAAGCAATAGAGCCTGTTATCAAACCGCTAGGATTTGACTGGAAGTTAGGAATCGGACTTATTTCAGGTGTAGGCGCTAAAGAATTGGTAGTAAGTACACTAGGAGTATTATACACAAATGAAGGAGATGTGGAAAATGTGAATCTTTCTGACCGTATTCCCATTACTCCACTGGTTGCATTAGCTTACATGTTGTTTGTATTGATCTACTTCCCCTGTATTGCCACTTTCGCAGCAATCAAGCAAGAATCCGGCAGTTGGAAATGGGCCATATTCGCAGCAGGATACACCACTGGATTGGCTTGGCTTGTTGCATTTACCGTATTCCAAATAGGAAGTATTATCATTTAATAAACCTAAACCTAAAATTATTTGTTTATCAAGCATGGAATTACAACAAATTATAGTTATTGCAATCGTATGCCTCTGTACAATATGGATAAGTATACGTATCTTTCAGTATTTCAAGCGCATAAAGAACAATAGCAATCCGTGTGAATGCTGTAATTCTGATTGCGCCATGAAGTCTATGCACAACAAGCCAAAGTGCGGTTGCGAAAAAAATGCAGAAAAGTGAGAAAAAAAATAGCAAAATATTTGCAGATTAAAAAAAATGTCGTACCTTTGCAACCGCAATCGAGAAACAAAGATTGATAACAATAAGGTTCCTTGGATGAGTGGCTTAGTCAGTGGTCTGCAAAACCGTGTACGGCGGTTCGAATCCGCCAGGAACCTCCTCATCACTTCAAAAATAAATATGCAAAAGGGAATAATCCATAGATTATTCCCTTTTGCATATAATATATAAAAAGCAACGCCTTCAATTACTCAAAAGTATTCCTATTTACACCTACATTCAAAAGGTTTCTCGGCTCAGTTTGAAAAAGAACCTGGAATTATTTCTCTATTCCGAAGATTAAGGAGCGAGTCTTTCTATTTTCCAAACACCATCAGATTGAAGCATATAGAGAAAACGATCATGCAAACGATTTACCCTACCCTGCCAGAATTCAACACGAACAGGCATAACAGCAAAGCCTCCCCAGTATTCAGGGCGATCTATCTCTTTCCCTATCCAGCGCGTGGTTTCTTTCACAAAATCACGAATAAGTTGTATCCTGCTTTCTATCGGTTCGCTTTGAGGAGAAATACGGGCGCCAATACGACTCTTGTAAGGCCTTTTTCTAAAATATTCATCTGATTCCTGTGGAGATACTTTAGCCGCAATACCTTCTATATGAATTTGCCTTTCCAGTTCATGCCATACAAACGATATAGAGATAGATGGGTTATGAGCCAGATGTTTACCCTTGCGACTTCCATAGTTAGTATAAAAAATAAATTTGCCATCATGCAAATCTTTCAACAACACAGTCCGTATTGCCGGTTTCCCTTCCGGAGAAACAGTACCTACCAACATAGCCGTAGGCTCATTTACCTCCGCATCTATCGCTTCTTGCAGCCACTTTGTAAAAAGGACAAGTGGATTATCAGGAAGATCACTCCTTTTGAGACCACCCTTTGTATATTCCCTCCTGATTGTCGCCAAATCAGCCTTCATTATTTTTTCTTTAACTCTTAACCTATATTCTTTCATTAACACTTAAATATTCTTTACTCAATAAATTCCCCAAAAGACCATATCAAAATGGACACCATACCTCACATAAGTATGAAAACAATCTTCTAAAAGAAAAGGTTTAGCAATTTCTCACCGCTATGCATAATTGAAGAAGGACTTATTTTCATTTTTTTGAAATACAAAATCTTTTTGCAAACCATACATTTTCAATCATTCCACTACACACATTTTTCTGTAATACAAGAAGATATATTTTTGATAGATTTAATTTTCATAGACAATACTAGCTACAACAGAAGACAAATTATCCTTTTTTATTGCAAAATCACCCTACAATAAGAACTAAAGCCTACACTTGTTTGTTAAATAGAAAAATAAGAATAGCAAAACGACTTGCTACCAATGCACAAACTATTTAATTAAATAATGATTGACTGTTTATGAAAATCTTATTAATAGGAGAGTATAGCAATATACATTGGACTTTAGCAAAAGCCTTAAGAAATATGGGACATAGAGTCGATGTATTATCCCACAGCAATTTATGGCTAAACAACTCTGACTATCTCTATCCCAACCGGTCATCAATCCGTTGGGGAGTTCTTAAAAACACGTTCAATTTACTGAAAACCCTTCCCCAACTCAGAGGATATGATGTGGTACAACTTGTCAACCCTTACTTTTTAGAATTAAAACCCGAACTGCTTCAGTACGTATTCCAATATCTTAAAAAGAACAACAAGAAGATATTTTTAGGAGGGTTTGAATATGATTTTTACTGGATTTACATGTGCTTAAATAAAAACGCTCTCCGATATAATGATTTTTATGCCAATGGCACTTTTCGTGACACCATTGACAACAAAATGGCAATTATAAATTGGATGCATGGATTCAGAGGAAAATTAAACCGTATCATCGCGAACAATTGTAATGGAATCATCACCAGTCTTTACGAATCCTATTTAGCCTACCAACCCTATTTCTCTGGAAAAACCAAATACATTCCTTTCCCGATAGAATCATTGCCTCACCCACAAATCCCTTTTAAAAAAATAGAAAAAGTAAAATTCTATATCAGTCTAAAACATCATCGTGAAGAATGGAAGGGAAAAGACGAACTTTATAGCGCCCTCTATAAATTATATTACAGACATCCATCTGCATGCGAAATCAAACAAACCGTTTTCACTCCGTATGATGAATGTGAACATTTTATGGACGGGTGCGATGTAATGTTAGATCAGCTTTATTCTTATTCTCCGGGATTAAATGCATTATACGCCATGAGCAAAGGAATTGTAGTGGTGGGAGGTGCAGAAGAGGAACATTACAACTTATTAGGCGAAGACAGACTTCGCCCTATCATCAACGTACGCCCCGAAGGAAATGACATTTATAACAAACTAGAGAGTTTATTAGCCAATACAAATAAAATTTCTCAATTATCCGCCGACAGCATTGAATATATTAAAAAACACCATTGTCCAATAAAGGTGGCTAAAGAATGTTTGGATTTTTGGGAGAAAAATTAATTCCACCTATTAACACTTCACTATCAGCACCTTATTATTTCCATCAAAAAATATATCTAAAAAAAAGAGCAAAAGGTTTGCATATTTCAATTTATCCCCTTATCTTTGCACCGCGTTTGAGAGATAACGCTTCTGATAAGAAGGAAGTTTGGGTGAGTGGCTGAAACCACCAGTTTGCTAAACTGACGTACGAGGTAACCGTACCGGGGGTTCGAATCCCCCAGCTTCCGCGAATAAGTCGTAAATTAATTTTACGACTTATTTTTTATATTCATTTTTCAACAGTTTGCTGTCAAGGCTTTCGGGAGGAAGAGTAAAGGTGCTTTTTAGACTTTCAATTTTACTACATAAAACATATGATACTTCTTCATAGAAATTAAATTCCGATTTATAATAGTAATAGCATAAAAAAAATCATTTTTTATTTTGCAGATTAAAAACAAACTTCTAACTTTGCACCGTCTTAGAAAAAGAATTAAGACTAACTGATGGCGGTATCGTCTAGTGGCCTAGGACGCAGCCCTCTCACGGCTGAAACTCGGGTTCGATTCCCGGTTCCGCTACTTTTAGAAGCTAATTGGTTTATTGCCACCAATTAGCTTTATTTTTTATGGAATTGTTATAAAGAGTCCTTATTGTTTTTTCATTTATTGACCACTTTATACTTAAAAATGCACAAGTATTCGCATTATACCTACTAATAGTGATGCATAGCTCACAAAAAAGGAGTACCTTTGCAGCCCTAAATCTCTTAATAATGGAATAACAGTATGGAAATGAACAAAGTTTTTAAGGATGGATTGTGGAGTAAGGAAATTAATGTTTCAGACTTCGTACATACCAACATTACCCCTTATGAGGGCGATGCCTCATTTCTGGCAGGCCCCACAGAGCGAACTAAAAAAGTGTGGAACGAATGCCTCAAGGCACTAGAAGAAGAACGTGCCAATAACGGAGTTCGTTCCCTTGATAATGTAACAGTATCTACCATCACCTCACATAAAGCAGGATACATTGACCGTGAAAACGAACTGATTGTAGGTCTTCAAACGGATGAACTTTTGCGCCGTGCCATCAAACCTTATGGTGGTATCAAAGTCGTAGAAAAAGCCTGCCATGAAAACGGTGTGGAAGTAGATGAAAAAGTAAAGGATATCTTTACTCATTATCGCAAAACCCATAATGATGGCGTATTTGATGCTTACACCGAAGAAATCCGCTCTTTCCGTTCACTCGGTTTCCTGACCGGTCTGCCCGATAATTATGCACGCGGGCGTATCATCGGTGACTACCGCCGTTTGGCACTGTATGGTATCGACCGACTGATTGAAGCAAAACAAGAAGATTTGCACAATATCACCAGTCCGATGACCGATGCCCGTATCCGCCTGCGCGAAGAAGTAGCCGAACAAATCAAAGCACTGAAAGAAATAAAGATATTGGGTGAATATTACGGACTCGACTTGGGTCGTCCCGCTACTAATGCACAAGAAGCTGTTCAGTGGGTTTATATGGCATATCTTGCTGCCGTGAAAGAACAAGATGGAGCAGCTATGTCATTGGGCAACGTTTCTTCATTCCTGGATATCTATATTCAATATGATTTGGATCATGGTAAAATTGACGAGTCATTTGCGCAGGAACTGGTAGACCAGTTCATTATCAAGTTGCGTATGGTCCGTCATCTGCGTATGCAATCATACAACGATATCTTTGCAGGTGATCCCACCTGGGTAACCGAGTCTATCGGCGGACGCTTCAACGACGGACGTACCAAGGTTACAAAAACTTCCTTCCGTTTCTTGCAGACACTATACAATCTGGGTCCGTCACCCGAACCTAATATGACTGTACTGTGGAGTCCGGAATTGCCGGAAGGTTTCAAAGAATTCTGTGCACAAGTTTCTATCGACACTTCTTCTATACAATACGAAAACGACACGCTGATGCGCGAAGTGCGTAACTGTGATGATTATGGTATCGCCTGCTGCGTTTCTTATCAGGCTATCGGCAAACAAATCCAGTTCTTCGGAGCACGTTGCAATCTGGCTAAAGCCCTATTGCTGGCTATCAATGGCGGACGTTGTGAGAATACAGGAACTGTAATGGTGAAAGATATTCCTGTATTGACAGGGGACTTGCTGAACTTTGAAGAAGTATGGTCTAATTATAAGAAAGTATTAATGCAAATTGCACGTGTGTATAATGATGCGATGAATATCATTCACTATATGCACGATAAATATTATTATGAAAAGGCTCAAATGGCATTCATTGATACCGATCCACGTATCAATCTGGCATATGGCGTAGCCGGTCTGTCCATTGCCATTGACTCATTGTCTGCCATCAAATACGGCAAAGTACGTGCCAAACGTAATGATATAGGTTTGACCGAAGGCTTTGATATTGAAAATGCATATCCTTGCTTCGGTAATGATGATGACCGCGTAGACCACTTAGGGGTAGATTTGGTTTATTTCTTCAGTGAAGAATTAAAGAAACATCCGGTATACAAAAATGCCCGCCCTACCCTGTCACTGCTGACTATCACCTCCAATGTAATGTACGGCAAGAAAACAGGTGCCACTCCTGATGGTCGTGCCAAAGGAGTGGCTTTCGCTCCGGGTGCCAACCCGATGCACGGACGTGACAAGAACGGTGCCATCGCCTCATTGAGTTCTGTAGCCAAACTACGCTATCGTGATGCCCAGGACGGCATCAGTAACACGTTCTCTATCGTACCAAAATCACTAGGGGTAGACCAGGAAACCCGTATAGAGAACCTGGTAACCATGATGGACGGTTATTTCACCAAAGGAGCACATCATCTGAATGTAAATGTGCTGAACCGTGAAATGTTGGAAGATGCAATGGAACATCCTGAAAAATACCCGCAACTAACCATCCGCGTATCAGGTTATGCCGTAAACTTCATCAAATTGAGCCGTGAACATCAGCTGGAAGTAATCAGCCGTTCTTTCCACGAAAGAATGTAACATCACATATACATTCATCGTAGGGGCGGGTTTTAAACCTGCCCTTACCAGTTTAAAGACAAACCATTATGATCAGAGTCCATTCTTACGAGTCAATGGGGACGTTTGACGGTCCCGGTTTACGCTTAGTCGTATTTTTACAAGGATGCAATTTCCGATGCCTCTATTGTGCCAACCCCGACACAATTGACACCAAAGGTGAAAGTACGGAAACAACAATAGACGAAATTGTGCGTATGGCCGTCAGCCAAAAAGCTTTTTTCGGTAAAAAAGGAGGTGTGACTTTCAGCGGCGGCGAGCCTACATTGCAAGCAAAAGCACTGATTCCGTTATTCCAGCGATTAAAAGAACAAAGCATCCACATCTGTATAGATACCAACGGCAGTATATGGAATGAAGAAGTAAAGGAACTGCTACAATGGACAGACCTCGTATTATTAGACATCAAGGAATTTAATAATGTGCGCCATCGGCAACTGACAGAACGCAGCAACGAACAAACCATACGTACCGCCGGATGGCTTGAAAAAAACGGAAAGCCTTTTTGGTTGCGCTATGTATTAGTTCCAGGCTATAGTTCCTTTGAGGAAGATATACGGGCATTAGGAGAGCACTTCAAGAATTATCAAATGATTCAAAGAGTAGAAATACTACCTTATCATACATTAGGCGTACACAAATATGAAGCCATGGGAAAAGAATACAAACTAAACGGAATAAAAGAAAATACTCTAAAACAATTGGAAACAGCCAAAACGTTATTTGGTGAATATTTCAATACCGTATATTTAAATTAAAAATATACTGAAGACAAGATGTTGCTATAAATCAATGGAAATATTTCATCATTTCAATAAAATTATCTAATTTCGCATCTAAAACATAAATTATTATAAATATGAAAAGACTACTATTACTCTGCCTAACTTACATTATGTGTGTAGGCAACCATCAGATGGCTGCTCAAGACTCTTCTGAAAGTCCTGGTATTTTTAATTCATTAGCTGTAGGCGTCAGTGCAAGTACCACAGGTATAGGTATTGATGTAGCCAGTCCTATAGGAAGTTACTTGGCTGTACGTGCAGGAGTTTCTTTTATGCCGAACTTTACTTATTCTACAGATGTGGATGTAGATATTGAAGGTTCTTATGAAGGAAATATACCTACCAGCATAGATGTAGAAGGAGGAATGGGACGTACTGCCGGTGAAATATTGCTGAATGTATATCCTTTCAAATCATCCAGTTTTTTTGTATGCGGTGGTGCTTATTTCGGAGGAGGAAAACTCATCAAGATTAAAGGGCACAGCGATGAGTTGGCAGAACTGATTAAAGAAGGACAAGAAGTAGGTATTGAAATCGGAAACTATCGTATACCTGTAGATCAGAACGGAAATATATCTGGTGGTTTGAAGGTTTCTTCATTCCGTCCTTATCTTGGACTAGGTTTCGGAAGAGCGATTCCTAAGAAACGAATTGGCTTCATGTTCGAAATGGGTGTGCAATTCCATAACACTCCCAAAGTATATACCAATAACGGAGATTTGTCTGATTTAACAGCAGAAGCTGATAATGATTTCACTGATATCATAGACAAACTTACTGTCTATCCGGTACTTAAGTTCCGTTTGTGTGGCAAAATATTCTAATAATATTCTATAAAATAAAAGGAGATGAGCCCTATAATTTTCGCCTCATCTCCTTTTTATATATAAGAAGGGACATTCATTAAATATTACAAAATCAACCAACTAATTCATACACAAAGTATTGCGAATTAGTTGGCTTTTTTGTATCTTTTAGGTATTCCCCGAAAATAAGGTTTGACGGCCAAAACGGGGGGAAATATCCAAACTAATAAGATATGGCAAAGATAGTGAATATTTCAGAAATTCACCCTACTTTGGGTTTTACAGAATTTGATATTCTGGAAAAATACCGCAAGAGTTTTAATGAGAGTGAACTTGGCAAGCTTCATTCTGTCTTTCCGTTTGAATGTATGGCTGGGACGCAGGGAAAAAGCCGCCGGCCTGTCGGACCGGGCCTGGAACATCTGAACAACGTTTGGGGAACATGATTCCCCGTCCTTCCCATAACCAACTTCAAGATAGTCAGTGCCAACAGATTCACCCTATTCAGTCCTTCGCCTGAAGGCCGGATTCTCCGACAGGCAACTGGTGGAACAACAGGAACATACACTACCGATTCCCCGTCCCAATGATAGTCAGTGCCATCCGTAATGAGATAGCGTCCCGTCTTGATATTGATTCCCTCCAGGAAGTGCTGGCTTCACACTGGAAACCCTATCTTGACAGCCTTCACGTCTGTATGACCGATGCCACATGCTATGAAAGCCACATGCGTTTTCCTACGGACATGAAACTCCTTTAGGAAAGCATTGAATGGCTCTACAGGCATATATGCCGGAACATCTGGGCATAAGGCGTCCGCGCAACAAATACAGGAATGTGGCGGAATCCTATCTGTCCTACTGCAAGAAAAGAAAGAGGAAGGCTTCAAGGACAAGGATGCTCAAGCGCCGTATGATCAAGCTTCTTGAAAAGCTCCTCAGTCAAAGGGATGGGATCCATAGCGAGTACGGTGCTTTACTCCGATATACACAGGATTACCAGAAGCGTCTTTCCATCATCAGAAAGGAGCTTGTATAGGAAAAGGAAATGTTTGAAGGGAGGAAGGTCAGGGACCGCATCGTCAGCATTGACCGTCATTATGTACGTCCCATTGTAAGAGGCAAGGAAACAAAGTCCGTCGAGTTCGGTGCGAAGGTCAACAATATACAGATAGACGGCATATCGTTCATCGAACACCTCTCGTTCAAGGCATTCAATGAGGGTATACGCTTGAAGGACTGTATCCGTATGCAGCAGAAGCTGATGAATGTAAGGGTAAGATGTGTGGCTGCCGATTCCATATATGCCAATAATGCCAACAGAAAGTTCTGTACAAAATATGGGATATCCACATCCTTTGTGCGCAAGGGAAGGGCGGCCAAAGATGAGCCTTTGAGGAAGGTGCTTAGAAGCGAACTCTCAAAAGAAAGGGCCACCCGGCTTGAAGGAAGCTTCGGCACTCAAAAGCAACATTACTCGCTCGCAAGGATAAAGGCCAGGAACAGGAAGACGGAAATCCTGTGGATTTTCTTCGGAATACATACGGCAAATGCCATACTGATGATTAACAAGATCAGGAACAGAATGGGGAAAGCTGCATGATATGAGTTTACTGGAAGAATCAGAAGAGGTCATCAGACTTCTTCCGGAACGTCATGTCCTGTCGGATAGAAGTAATAATGCAACGGCGCCTTCAACATTCCCAGGTTAATCCCAATAGGGCCGGGAATAAAATAAGTATAAGAGTACCCCCCACTACGTCTATATACAGGACATGTATTCATACAGGCTCCACAACGGATACAATTCAAAGTTTTGATATGCTTTTGGTCGGCCAATATCTTACTACGTCCGTTATCTACAATAATAATGTGAAGCTCCCCACCCTCTCTAGGCTTTCGGTAATGAGAAGTATATGTAGTAATGGGTTGTCCTGTAGCCGAACGGGCCAACAAGCGGGTGAACACTCCTAAAGATTCACGGTCCGGCACAATTTTTTCCATACCAAAAGCTGCAATCTGTAATTTAGGTTGGGAAGTACCCATATCCGCATTTCCTTCATTGGTACATACCACAATCTCACCAGTAGAAGCTACAGCAAAGTTAGCACCTGTCATAGCCGCCTCAGCATGAATAAATTTCTGACGGAGATTCTTCCGGGCTGCATGTGTAAGGTAAGTAGGGTCAAAATTTCCTTTCTCCGTACCCATCTCTCGCTCGAAAAGCTCACCTACCTGTTCACGTTTGATATGAATAGCGGGTAATACAATATGGCTTGGCTTCAGATGCATCAATTGCAAGATACGCTCTCCCAAGTCACTTTCTACCACTTCAATTCCTTTGTTTTCCAAAAAAGGGTTGAGTTCGCATTCCTCGGCCAACATGGATTTGCTTTTTATAAAATGCTTCACTCCGTGCTGGTTCAGAATATTGTAGACAATATTACAATACTCATCCGCGTCCTTTGCCCAATAGACATGGGCTCCATTAGCACGCGCATTGTTTTCAAACTCCACCAATAATTCATCCAAATGGCTGTTACTATATAGTTTAGTAGCACATGCCATATTACGCAATTCCTCCCATTCGGGAACTTCTTTACTCAGTCTGTCACGCTTTGCCCTAACCAGCCAAAGTGTTTCGTCATGCCATGCGGCCTGTTTCTTGTTTTTCAGAAACTCCGCAGCCGCTTTTGAATGTTTCGTACTCATAATCCTGCCGCTAAGATTTCAACAATGTGCAATGTCTTGATAGGAAGTTTGTCACGGGCAATGATGCCATTCTGATGCATCAGGCACGAACTGTCGGCCCCCACAATGTATTCAGCACCGGTAGCGATATGACGCATCACCTTGTCATGCCCCATCTGCACGGAAACCGCATCTTCCTCTACGGCAAACATACCGCCGAAACCGCAACATTCGTCTTTACGTTCCGGTTCCACAACTTCCACTCCTTCTACCAAAGAGAGCAAATCACGCAGTTTGCTGAAATAAGGAATATTAAGTTCGCTGGCAGAAGAAAGTTTCATCAATCTCACTCCATGACAACTGTTTTGCAGACTCACTTTATGTGGAAACTTGGCTTTCAACGAAGAAGGTCTGACGATATCATGAATAAACTCACAGATATCATATATCTTACCTTCGCTGGCGCACCGATGTTTGTCTTCTTTCAACAAACGACTGTAGTTATCACGCACAAAAACGACGCAACTGGCCGAAGGACCTACTATATAATCGTAATTCTTAAACTGTTCGTCAAAATGGCGGGCCAAATCTACCGCTTTATTCTCGAAACCTGCATTCGCCATCGGTTGACCGCAACAAGTCTGGTTGAGAGGATAATCCACGTCCACTCCCAGACTTTTCAGCAGCTTGTACGAGGCTATCCCCACCTGCGGATATACCGCATTGATATAACAAGGAATAAATAAACCTACTTTCATTGTCATTAGTTAATATGTGTCCTATACTGAATAACAAAGTTAGAGGATATTTGTTAAGAAAACAACGAGATTTCTAACGAATAATGAAGCGGAATAGGTAAAAAAACATAATATTGTGGGTAAAAGCCTTACTAATAAAAAAGCACTCCCCGCGAATCACTTCGCAGGGAGTGCTTTTAACTAATAACTAACTTTGTGGTTTACGTAATTTCTATATGACTAACTTATAGTGCAAAGATAGAGGTTAGAGACCACATCCACAATCACTTCATTTAGGTATTCTATCTTATTCCACTCACTATTTATAGGTATTATAAGTTCATCTTCACCTCGCTTAGTTCAACCAGTTTATTTACGATAGCGTAAATAGTCAATCCGGCAGGTGAATGTATCTGTAGCTTGCGCGCAATATTCCGGCGGTGAGTTATCACCGTATGAATGGAGAGGAACAGTTTTTCCGCCGTTTCCTTATTTGTCATTCCACGTACCACGCAACAAATAATTTCTTTCTCACGCTGGCTCAACGTTTCCTGTTCGCCATCCGTCTCATCCACACCAAGATTCATCAGATCTACTAACTTTTTATTTAAAACTTCGATGTCATCATACAGCGCTATACTCTCATCGTAACCCTTCAACAAATTTGTATCTGTGACTGAACACAGCAAAGAAACGCACTTGGTAGATGCCTGTGGATAGTTCGATTTAAACTCGTCCACGTTAAACCATCCTCCGAAAGTAGGATTTATAATTAGAATATCCGGCTGATGTCCCTGCATACAATTCTGCAGTCCTTCAAGAGAAGTTATTTCCACCGGCTGTATTGTAAGATCAGGCATGCGCTTCAGCACAGCCACAAGTCCGCTACGCACAATGACTGACGTTTCGGCCACCGCAACGTGCACAGGTTCTGTCCGTTTCATTTCCCCTCCTTTTCTAGCCTAAGTACAGCAGGCACAAACAAGTAGTCCTCTACGCGGCAATGGGATGCCAAATCTTGTTCACAACTGAATATGTCGAATAATACGGCGTTCAACAAATGGTTATTTCCTTTTGCCGGATAATATTTAATAATGATGTTTTTTAGCTCAGTCAGTGTCGCATCTATCTGATCATGCCTGCGGGCAAACTGTGAGATACGGAATCCTCCCGTTTCTCGTCCTGCCATCAGATTCTCTACGTAGGTAAACACATTCATATCTTCATAATCCATGTGTTTACGCACTTCTCCGGCATACTGATCAAAAAATTTCAAAATGAGAAATGCAACCTCATTTTCCGTGGAACAATCTATAGCTTCTATCAGTTTACGACGTATAGTAGGCAGACAGAAATCAAGGAAATAATGATGTGCCTGTTTTAAATAATTCATCAATGAAGGCATAGAAATGTCCTTCACATCGTCCTCCATCCGGTCGCTATCTTCAATCATGAAGTTCACCACCGCAAGAAAAGTACGACAATCCACTCCATTTTCACGGCACACCTCCTGTACAGTCTTGTCTCCAAACCCCAACGAAAGATCAAAACGGCTCATTACCTGTAGCAATGTATAGTTATCACAGATAAGATAACTCATTTTGTCCGTCGGAGTATATTTACTTGTTTTATACATAGTTATGTTTTTTGTTTCTCTTTATGGCCGCAAAGTTACGGAAAATCACTAGGGTTATCAATCACTATAAATAGGTATTTTTTCTTGTACCCCATAATTCCCGTTCAACTAGCCAATGACAGTCTTCTAATTATACATTAATATATAGCCGTTAAGATAAGTGGCAAGAATCAACCACAAAAGATAAGGAACAAAAAGATATGCCGAAGATTTCTTCACCGGATAACTTTCTATCATATAATAAACAACAAGCACATCCAGCACCAAAATGTTTGCAAAACCTAGCAACGGACTCCGGAGATAAAAGAAGAAAATGCTCCATGTAAAATTAAACAAGAGCTGGAACCCGAATAATCTGATAATCATTTGTCGTCTTATTGTCCACATATGCCAAATCAACCCGATAGAAATTCCCATGCACAGATAGATAAGGCTCCAAGCAATGGGAAAAGCCATATCAGGTGGTGTAAGAGAAGGTTTGTCCAATGTAGGATACCAGTTGAGTATGGCCTCCGACTGAAAATAAGAAGCAGTACAGCCTACACCAAAACAGATGAGTATGGCAATCAGTATGGGGATTATTTTTTTCATAAGGAGAATTATTTCTATTTATACTATGATTAACAAACCAATCTCTGGATTTGTTGCAGAAACAGAACACTTCTCCCATACAGGTAAAAAACGTGCTCCCATTCGTTCGCTTACGATGGGAGCACTTACAACACAAAAACTAAACTAGACTTAACTAAACTATTCTATTAAGAAGTTTCACAACTTCCCTTGTCTATGCCGCAAATATAAAAAGATTATTTCTTTTTAGCAAAAGGATATCGACAAAATATCAACTTTTATCGTTCAAATATCAACTTTTTCAAACAGAATGACTATTTAAGTACATCTGTAACTCCTGTTTATAACTATCGGAAATCGGAATATACTCCTTACCGAAAACAATCCGCCCCCGGTCAACCACCTTGATTTTACTCTTTTGCACTATAAACGAGCGATGTACGCGAATGAAACGACTAGAAGGAAGCTTCTCTTCCATAGCTTTCATACTGACAAGTGACAAGATAGCTTTCGGCTCATCCTCCACATGTATTTTAATATAATCCTTCAACCCTTCTATATATAGTATTCGGTCTAAAGCAATTCGGAGCAATTTATAATCACTTTTTACATATATACAATCATCCGCCTCATCAGCATCAACACCATTATTTGCCTTCTGTTTCAGTTCATACCATTGCACCGCTTTATTCACCGATTGCAAAAAATCGACATAGCTGATAGGTTTCAACAAATAGTCCAAGGCATTGACTTTATAACTATCCAAGGCATACTGTCCGAATGCAGTAGTAAAAATAATCCTTGTTTCGGGACTGACCATGCGTGAAAACTCCAAACCGTTCAACTCGGGCATTTGAATATCAAGGAACAAGACATGTACCTCCTCGCGGAGAGGAATTTCTGTCATAGCTTGCACCGCGCTGGAATACCTCCCTACCAACCGGAGAAAAGAAGTTTTTTCCACATAGCTTCTCAGCAATTCCAAAGCCAGCGGTTCGTCATCGACAATAGCGCAATTCAGTATCATAAGCTTTTAGTCTGTATGGTTAATATAGAAGAATATACCTGTCCGTCTTCACTGACACCTTTTATCCATTCGTAATGTCCCGGATAAATCAGTTCCAGCCGTTTGCTTACCTGTTCCAGCCCCACCCCGCTTCCGCTTTTATCTTGTCCGGACTTCGGGTGGTTGCTGTTAAGAATCTCACATCTCACCGTACCATCCGTATGCCCGGAGATAGAGATCCTGATAAAACTGTCTACCGTGGGGCTGATGCCATGCTTGAACGCATTTTCTATCAGTGATATGAAAATAAGGGGAGCGATCTGCAACGCACCTCCGGAGTCTGCCTCCAAATTCACACTTACTTCTACCTGCTGTGGCAGACGGATACGCATCAAGGCTACATAATTACGGATAAAGTCCAATTCTTTTTCAAGTGGGACAAAAGTCTGCTGATTGTCATAGAGCACATGCCGTAACAATTTGCTCAGTTCCTGTACCGCCTCCTGCGCCTTGTCACTGTTAAAAGCAATCAAGGCATAAATATTATTTAATGTATTGAGCAGAAAATGAGGGTTTAGCTGGTTTTTCAAGTTTTTCAGCTCCGCTTCCGTCTTTTGCCTCTCAGCTTCTATCAAACGCTCTTCCGCCTGACGCCAACGCAGACTGGTACGAATGGCCGCACCCAACCCGGCGACGAATATCATCATCCCCATATCCCGCGCATAGAATATCCATCGAGGTGGAATATGACGCGCAAATTCAGGAGGCGGAGGCGTACTTATACTTTCCAGAAATACATGAAGAAGCACACTCAGGCAGAGTATCAGCACGGCATTGCTCAGAATATACTTACGCATTTCATCCGTGAACATATAGCGGGGAACCAGCCACAAGTAATTGACATAGAAGATAACGAAATAGCACAGAGGAACACAACTGTGCCGCAAGAATTGGGCCAGGTTAAAGCCGCTTCCCCGGTCCATAAAGACCAACGGGAAGCCAAATATGAGCAGCCAACTGACGATATGGATGCTCAGTTCCAAAAAACGTCGCTGTGAAAATAATTGTTTCATATAGGCAAAGATAAGAAAGATTAGGTTAGAAATAAGATTTCTACGGCTCTTATTCTGTTATTCATACGTTCAAGTTTGGCTTCCCACAGCTATGGGCCGCGCTCTTCACAGTTATGGAGAGCGCAACCCATAGTTATGAGGAGCGCTCTCCACAACCGTGGGGAGGCAAACCCGAACGTATGTTCCGGCATTTCTCTCCATACAGAAAACCTTTTCCGCCCTTATTCATAACGCAAAGCGTCTATCGGGTCAAGGTCTGCGGCCTTCTTTGCCGGATACCATCCGAAGAACACACCAGTAACGGTACATACCAGAAAGGAGAGCAACACGCTCCAAGGTTGGATAAACACAGGCCAATGCGCTATTGCCTTAATCATAAAGCTGGCTCCGCAACCTATAATCACTCCTATCAAGCCACCCGTAATACTGATCAGGATAGCCTCTATCAAAAACTGGCTCAGAATATCGACCCCTCGTGCCCCGACCGACATGCGCAGACCGATTTCACGGGTACGTTCTGTTACAGACACATACATGATATTCATGATACCAATACCTCCGACTACCAGAGAGATGCCGGCAATACAAGCCAGCAAAGTGGTCATCAGGTCCGTTGTGGTGTTGAGCATACTGCTCAGTTCCTGCTGGGTGCGGATGGTAAAGTCGTCAGCGTCCGTTTCTTTCAGCTTATGTTCACGGCGCAGGATGGTCGTTATCTCATCTACTGCTTCCTCGGTCATTTCTTCTGTCAGAGCCGAAGCAAAAATTCCACTTAGGTAAGTCTGTGCCAGCAGTCGTTTCATCACCGTGCTATAAGGAGCCAGTACCACATCGTCCTGGTCCATGCCCATCGAGTTATACCCTTTTGATTTCAGCACACCGATTACCCGGAAAGGAATCTGGTTACAACGAATCACTTTCCCTATCGGATCCGATCCGTCGGGAAAAAGATTATCGACAATGGTCTTGCCAATGACACAGACCTTGGCTGCCGTACGGATATCATTCTCGGTAAACATCTCCCCCTGTTCCACGGTGAGCTGGCGTATGGTAAGATAATCCATACTTACACCACTCACCGAAGACGGGTAGTTGTTGGCCCCCGCAACAAGTTGCCCCGAAGAAGAAACGTTGGGACTGATGCCGGAGAGATAAGTACACTCTTCGCTCAACTTTTCATAATTTTCCAGTTTCAGTGTCTGCATGGCCGAAGGGTCTTGGCGGACCCCTCCACGCATCTCTGCTCCCGGATGAATCATAATCATGTTTGACCCCATCTCCGAGATTTGTTGCTGGATGCTCTTTTTCGAGCCCTGACCGATGGCAAGCATAGCAATGACTGATGCCACACCGATGATGATCCCCAACATGGTGAGGAAAGCGCGGAGCTTGTTGTTGGCAAGGGCCCGGAGAGCTATTTTAAATAGATTTGTTCCGTTCATAATGATTCTTTTTTATGGTTAGTCCTCGTCATTCTTGGGCAAGGCAGCCAGTGCGGCAGCGGCCGAAAGAATCTGAGGATTGACGGTATCTTCCACTACATGCCCGTCACGCAAGCGGATATTACGGCTGCTATACTGGGCTATTTCGGGATTGTGAGTGACAAAAATAAGCGTACGGCCTTCGGCGTGCAACTTTTGGAAAAGTACCAGAATCTCGAAAGAGGTACGGGTATCGAGATTTCCGGTCGCTTCATCAGCCAAAATAACGGCAGGATTATTCACCAAGGCACGGGCGATGGCCACACGCTGCATCTGTCCGCCGGACATCTGATTGGATTTATGTTCCAGACGGTCACCCAGTCCCACAGCTATCAGTGATTCAATGGCACGTTTCCGTCTTTCGGAAGCCGATACGGACGAGTTATACATCAAGGGCAACTCCACATTCTCTACGGCAGTCGTCTTAGGCAACAGATTATAGTTCTGAAATACGAAACCTATTTTACGATTGCGCAACACAGCCCTCTGAGGTTTGCTCATGGTACGCACGGACACACCATCCAACAGGTATTCACCACTGGTAGGGGTATCAAGACATCCCAAAGTATTCAGCAGAGTGGACTTGCCGGAACCGGAAGTACCCATGATCGTAACAAACTCTCCCTCGTAGATGGTAAAAGAGATGCCACGCAGGGCGTGGACGGTTTCATCGCCTACCTGGAAGTTCCGTTTTATATTTTGTAATTCGATTATCTTTTTCATGTGATTTATTCTTTCAATGTAAACGGAAGCATTACCTTTTATTACTTGTTCTTTTTCTTATTGCTTCCCGGAGGGCCTGGCATGAACGGACTTCTTTCACCTTCTCCGGCAGACGGTTCTTCCATTCCAGGCATAGCACCTTTCACTACCGTTTCTGTCACTACCGGTGTATTTTCAGTGATGCCACTCACAATCTCTGTCTTGCTGCCATCAGTAATACCTATTTTTACAGGATGGGCGGTAAAGGTATTGTTATCCAGTGTCCACACTTTATGACTGCTCTGGCAATCGTTTATCTTACGGCCTCCCACTATGTCCTTGTTGGGAGTAAAGCGCAAAGCCTTGTTGGGAACGGTCAACACATTATCCTTGGTCAATGTATAAATGGTAGCGTTGGCGGTAAGACGCGGTTTCAGTTTCAAATCGGGATTATCAGCTGTTATCACTACCTCATAAGTAACTACAGTGGTGCTGGTGGTTGTTGAAGAGCTGCTGCTCGTGCTGTTCGTGCTTCCCAAACGAATCTGTCTGACTACTCCTTCGAACACATCGTCGGGATAAGCATCCACGGTAAAGGTTACACGGGCTCCTTCCTCCACCCCGGCAATATCGGCTTCATCCACATCGGCCACCACTTGCATCTTGGTCAAGTCTGCCGCGATGGTGAATAGGGTCGGAGTCTCGAAGCCGGCGGCTACGGTCTGTCCTTCTTCCACATCACGGCTGGTCACCACTCCATCAATGGGCGAGGTGATGGTTGCGTATGACAGGTTACGCTCAGCCTTTGCCAGAGCCGCCTTGCTTTGCTCCAATGCACTTTGGGCACGTTGGAAATTATAAACCGTTTCTTCATAATCCGTATCGCTGATTAATTGCTTCTCGTGCAGCTTACGGTTACGGTCGTATAATTTCTTCTGATAGTCGTACTCTGCCTTATTGCCGTCATAGGTGGCCTTTGCCGACTGAAGTTCACTTTGCAATGTCACTTTATCCATCTCGGCTATCAATTCTCCTTTCTTTACCACGGAGTTGTAATCCACATAAATCTTATCAATGATACCGGATACCTGCGTACCCACTTCCACCTCTGTCACCGGCTCTATGGTTCCGGTAGCAGTGATGAAATTGCTGACATTGCCTTTCGTTACAGCTTCCGTTGCGAAATCGACCGTACTTTTCCCCTCCGGTCCGCCAAGCATCCAGAAACCGCCTGCCACGACCACTACGGCTACCGCTGTAGTGAGGATAATTTTCTTCTTTTCCATAATATAATATGTATAGCGTTATGATTATAATTTTATATCCTGACCTGCATAGAAGTCCAGTAAAGTCCGGTCCAGGATAGCCATATATTTGGCCTGGATACGTTGCTGCTGTGCACTGAGCAGGTTATTTTTCTCGGTAAGCAACTCTACGGTATTCTTCATTCCCAAATTGAACTGCTCGCTGACCATCTCGTAACTGGCCTGGCTACTTTTCAGCTTGCTTTCGGCCGCCGCATATTGCTCTTGAGCGTTAGTAGCGTCCAGCCACAGACTTTCTATATTCTTATAGAGTTCCTTTTGCTTGTTTATCAAATCGAGCAGACTACTGTCATATTGCAAGCGTGCCTTCTGTACGGCACTTTTATTCTGGCGGTTATCAAAAATCGGGATGTTTATGTTCACCCCTATCATATTGTTCCAGCCATACTTCATTTGTTTGCTCCAGCTATTGTCACTGGCACTGTTTGTCATACTTCCCGTAGATGCACTCAGACTGATGGTAGGGAGATAGCCGGCTTTAGCCACTGATATATCCAGTTTGGAATTCTCGATACTCAACTTGCTGCTTTGGATTTCCGGACGTGATGCCAAAGCCTGCTGATAAACATCCTCCTGAGCAGGCAGCGGTTGCAAGACATGCTCATCGGCCAGTTCGGGAAGAACCAAATCCATTTCTTCCGTACCGTCCAGTTCCAACAACTGCTTCAACTGCAATTTATAGTCGCGCAAGAACTTTCAGAGGTCACCAACTGATATTTGTCACTGCTTACCTGTGATTCCAGCTGCGCCAAATCGGCCTTCGAAATACTCCCTTCCTGAAAGAGCTCTTTGCCCCTGTCGTATGTGGCCTGGCTCACCTGTAAGGTATTCCGGTTAATCTTCACCGACTCGTCGGCATAAAGTATCTGGATGAAAATTTGTGCAATCTGCTCTTGCAGAGAGTTCTCCGTTTCGGTTACGGCAAGCCTTGCTATCTGCTGACTAGTCCTCCTCTGCTTGATCGTATTCAAGCGTTTGTTACCGTTCCACAAGGTCCACTGCGCGTTCAGACCATAGTTTCCATTATAAGTGGTTTTACTATCACTACTGATGATCTCCGTTCCGCTTACCGTGTTACTGGTTTCCTGATACGGACGGTTCGTCACATTCTGTCCTGTGCTGAACGACAGACTGGGAAAGAGGGCGGCTTTGGCGGTTTTCACGTCTACCGAGCTCTCTTCCAATGAGATTTTATCCTGCTGCAATTGGATATTTTTCTCCAATGCATAGTCAATGCAGTCGTCCAGCGTCCATTTTTTGGCTTCTTGGGCGGAAACCGAAGTAACCGCGGCCAAAATCATTGCGAAATATACTACTCGTTGTCTCATCCTTTTTACTATTTAATTTGTTGATACAAAAGTAGAGGGCCGTGATATTTTTAGCAATAAATATAGATTTGCGGAAGATTTCTATGGACAAAAACTTGCTTTTTACCGATAAAGTGTTTTTCTTTGTAATTATTACAACTTTAAGATAAATTTATGAATGATTCTTTGTTAACACGCATCTGGATATTCTATCGCGACGGCTTTCGCGAGATGACCTTGGGACGTACCCTCTGGGCGATTATTCTTATCAAATTATTCATCATGTTCTTTATTCTGAAACTTTTCTTTTTCCCCTCCTTCCTTGGCGGCAAGACAACGGAAGAGAAACAACAGTATGTAGGTGAAGAGTTAATAGAACGGGCAAATCCATAAACATTTAAATAAATCAGAAAGTTATGTTTGAAAACATTGACACTTCGTTAATTGACTGGTCAAGAGCGCAGTTTGCTTTGACTGCCATGTATCACTGGCTTTTCGTGCCTCTCACTTTGGGATTGGCTGTGATAATGGGGCTCATGGAGACCTTTTATGTGACAACAGGTAAGGAATTCTGGAAGAACACAGCCAAGTTCTGGATGAAACTGTTTGGAATCAATTTCGCCGTAGGTGTCGCCACCGGTCTGATTCTGGAATTTGAGTTCGGAACCAACTGGAGTAACTATTCCTGGTTTGTGGGAGATATTTTCGGAGCCCCACTGGCCATCGAAGGAATCCTGGCATTCTTTATGGAAGCCACTTTCATTGCCGTTATGTTCTTCGGCTGGAACAAAGTGAGCAAGCGTTTCCACCTGGCATCCACCTGGCTCACCGGACTGGGAGCAACGATCTCCGCCTGGTGGATTCTGGTCGCCAATGCCTGGATGCAATATCCTGTAGGGATGGCTTTCAATCCCGAAACAGTAAGAAATGAAATGGTGGACTTTGCAGCTGTCGCCCTCTCTCCCATGGCTGTCGCCAAGTTCTTCCACACAGTGTTAAGCAGCTGGATACTGGGAGCCGTTTTTGTAGTAGGAATAAGTTGTTGGTATTTACTGCGCAACCGTCAGAAGGAGTTCGCTCTGAGCAGCATTAAAGTTGCCGCCGCCGTAGGTCTGTTCGCTTCCCTCGTCACTGCATGGACGGGTGATATTTCGGGAGTACAGGTAGCCAAAGTGCAGCCTATGAAAATGGCCGCCGCCGAAGGATTACACGATGGTGGAAACGGAGTGCCCTTCACCATTGTAGGAGATTTGAAAATCCCCAAAATGCTTTCCATTCTTGCCACTCACGACATAGACGGCTATGTACCGGGTATCAACAATCTGCTGGAAGGTGGTTATCAGATGCCCGACGGTACAACGGCTTTATCGGCCGAAGAGAAAATTAAACGCGGACAGATTGCCATCGCCGCTCTGGATGCATTCCGCAAAGCGCATAAGGCAGGTGACGAAGCAAGCGCCGCCGTAGCTCGCAAGACATTGGACGAAAACGTGAAATATTTTGGTTACGGATATATCAAGGACCCCACCCATCTGGTTCCTAATGTGGGACTTACTTTCTGGTCATTCCGGGTCATGGTGGGACTGGGAGGTTATTTCATCCTGTTCTTTATCATCGTATTGATTGCATCGAAAAAAGAGAAACTGGCCGATATGCGATGGCTGCAACGGGTGGCTTTGTGGACTATTCCGTTAGCCTACATCGGTAGTCAGGCAGGCTGGGTGGTAGCCGAGGTAGGGCGCCAGCCATGGGCTATACAGGATATGCTGCCCGTAGGAGCAGCCATCTCCAAGTTACAGACAGGGTCTGTACAACTTACTTTCTTTATCTTCCTTCTGTTGTTCACCGTTCTGCTCTTTGCAGAAATAGGTATTATGCTGAAGGCTATCAAGAAAGGGCCGGAGGGAATCAAGAATTGAGAACTAAGGTTTCTTCAGTTCTATCTTTCAATATTCAATTCTCCATTTTTAAATTAGAACATTATGGACTATATATTTTTACAAAATTATTGGTGGTTCCTGGTATCGTTACTGGGAGCCCTGTTGGTGTTCCTGCTCTTTGTACAGGGTGGTAATTCCTTATTGTTCACGCTGGGACGCAATGACGAAGAACGTGCCTTGCTGGTAAACTCCACAGGACGCAAGTGGGAGTTTACTTTTACCACTTTAGTTACTTTCGGGGGCGCTTTCTTCGCTTCTTTCCCACTGTTCTACAGTACCAGCTTCGGCGGTGCTTACTGGTTGTGGATGATTATTCTTTTCAGTTTCGTATTGCAGGCTGTCTCATACGAGTTCCAATCCAAGCTGGGCAATCTGCTGGGCAAACGCACTTACCAATGGTTTCTGGTTATAAATGGCATTGTGGGTCCGTTGTTGCTGGGAGGAGCCGTGGCTACTTTCTTTACCGGCTCCAATTTCCTGGTTAATAAAGGCAACATGGGCAATGAACTGATGCCTGTCATCAGCAGTTGGGCCAACGGATGGCACGGACTGGATGCGCTGACTAATCCTTGGAATCTGGTCTTGGGATTCGCCGTATTCTTCCTGGCCCGTCTTTTGGGTAATCTTTATTTTATCAATAACATCCGGGATAAAGACTTGATTCCCCGTTGCCGCCGTCAGCTTATAACCGATGCGATTCCTTTCCTTATCCTGTTTCTGGCTTTCGTTATCCGCACTTTATTAGCCGACGGTTTCGCTGTAAATCCCGAAACAAAGGAAATTTATATGGAACCTTACAAGTATTTCCTCAATCTGATGGATATGCCCCTATTGCTGGTATTGTTCCTCATCGGAGTGGTCGGGGTTCTTTGGGGCATTGGAAAAGCTGTATTCAGCAAGACTGCCACCAATGGTATCTGGTTTGCCGGTCCCGGTGTCGTGCTCACTGTATTAGCTTTATTACTTTGCGCAGGATATAATAATACAGCTTACTACCCGTCTACAGCCGATTTACAAAGTTCGCTGACTTTGGCCAACAGTTGCTCCAGCGAGTTTACCCTACGCACCATGGCATACGTTTCCATTCTGGTACCTTTCGTTCTGGCCTATATCATTTATGCTTGGCGTGCCATAGACCGCAAGCCCATTACCGCAAAGGAACTGGAACAAGACGGACACGCTTATTAAAGAGTCTTAATGGATTATAGTGAAGGCATCCTGTTTTGCAAATAGCTGTAAACAGGATGCCTTTCTATGTTAAATAACATTGTTTCAACCTATAAAATGAAGAGAATATCTTGCAAATTTCCGAAAAATCCGTACCTTTGCATTGTGTTTTTCATAGTATTAGATTTAAGGTTAACAAAGGTTGGAGCAAGGCGTTGCTCCTTTTTTTATATCTATAGGACACATAGCATCCATAGTTGATTCATTTCCCATCTAGAAAGTTATTTTCGTTTAAACTCTTCATCTCAAAGAAATATTATGATACAAGTGATGCATACAGTTGCGGATTACGTGCATGATGCCAGATATAGGATGCCGGATAGACCTCTTCCTTATTTTTATCAAGGATTTCTTTCAGAATACTGCATTTGTTCTCGCCCGTCACCAGAAAACAGGTATGCCGGGCTTCTATCAAAGGACGTCCCGTCATGCATATACGCACTGTTTTATTATAAGGATTGACGGACACCTCATACGGTTCCCCGGCGGTAAGAAGTTCCTGACGATCGGGGAAAATGGATGATGTATGCCCGTCCTCTCCTATCCCTAATAATACAAAATCAAAAACAGGCACACCGTCCATGGTCGGAACGGTGGTCTTGACTATGGAAGAATACTGTTTGGCTTCTTCTTCGGGAGTGCCCTCACCCACAATACGGTAGTAATGACTGGCAGGAATACCTACCTTGCCAAGCAGCAGACGATGGGCCAAGCCAAAGTTGCTCTGATCATCGCCAGGTGGCACGCAACGCTCGTCCACCCAATAGAAATAAATACGGGGCCAAGGGGTATATGCGGCATATTCACGCTCCCAAACCTCAAAAAGTGTGGCAGGAGTAGTTCCTCCGGAAAGAGCAATGGTAAAAGGCCGTTCAGGCTCTTTATCCATCGCTTCCAATATATGAGTTATCAAGGCTTGCGACGCTTGTACAGGCGACACATACAAGTTATGGTCAATCATCTTATTCACTATTTATTACTCAGAGTTTGCTGTTTAAATTTACTATTCACAGATGACGACTTACAATTTACAGTATAAATTGGAATGTGTCAGATTCTTGCACGGGTTTGTCCATTCGGCATGACTGCGGTTGATCAACACATCCGCTTCTTTCGGTCCCCATGTTCCTGCAGGATACCCATAAAGAGGAGTTTCGGGATGCTTCTTCCAATAATCCAGAATCTTGTCAAAGTAAGTCCAGCTCTCGTCCACGGCATCGGAACGGGTAAAAAGTGTAGGATCACCCGCCAGACTGTCTTCCAACAGGCGTACGTACGCATCCCCCGTTTCCTGATCGTGCTGGTCATAGCTGAAATCCATCTCCATGGTTCCCATATAGAAACCGGCACCAGGTTCTTTCATGGCTATGCGCTGAAGAATTCCCTCGTCGGGCTGAATACGGATAATCAGTTCCTCGCCTTTGTACAAGCCCTCCTTCATTTGAAACATCTGCATAGGGGCCGGTTTGAAATGAATCACAATTTCGGTCACCTTGGTAGGCATCTGCTTGCCGGTACGGATATAAAAAGGTACTCCCTGCCAACGCCAGTTGTCCACATACAGGCACATCGCCACGTAGGTATCCGTACGGGAATCAGGATGAACATTCTTTTCTTCACGATAACCGATACGGTCGTCACCGGCAATATATTGTCCGCGGACAACGTTATCACGGATATACTCATCAGTCAGCGGACGAAGGGACTGATAGACTTTGATCACCTCGTTACGAAAACCATTCTTGTCAAACTTGGCAGGCGGTTCCATGGCAGTAATGGCAAGCAACTGCATCAGGTGGTTCTGTACCATATCACGCAGAGCTCCCGCCCCGTCATAATACCCTCCGCGAGTACCTATACCCATATTTTCCACCGCAGTGATTTCCACATGATCTATATAGTTACGGTTCCATATCGGTTCGTAAATGGTACTTCCAAAACGGGTCACCATAATATTCTGTACCGTTTCCTTGCCTAGGAAATGATCGATACGGTAAATATCCTCTTCTTTAAAATAAGCGGCATAGATCTTATTCAGTTTCTGAGCAGAAGCAAGGTCGTATCCAAAAGGCTTCTCGACAATGATACGCTTTAATCCGGGCTTTTTCAGCAAGCCCGCATCATGCAGATATTTCGGAATCAGTTCATAAAGCAATGGCGGAGTGGCCAGGTAGAATAAATAATTCCCATTATTCTCATATTGAGGTGAAAGCTCCTTCAGACGGTCATTCAGCAGAGAATAAGTGGTTTCGTCCGCCGGGTCCATGGACTGATAATGGACAGTAGAGAGAAAATCGTCCAATGTTTCCATCTCTTCTTTTGTAAGAGAACCGGACTTTATCAGTTCTTTTTTCAGATAAGCACGATAGGTTTCGTCCGTGTATGCAGTACGGGCACAGCCGATAATGGCAAAATGCTCGGGGAAGCGTTTCCCGTTATGTATCTTTATCAGGGCAGGCATCAGTTTGCGCCGGGTTAAATCACCGGATGCACCGAAGATGACCAAAAATAAACTATGTGGTAAACTCATGATTCTTTCTTTTAAAAATGAATGTATAATGCTTTGTGTTGCGACGTATCAATAGTTGTCTTCCCAATGTTCGTGGAAAAATTCCCCCCGTGGACTGTCCACACGCTCGAAGGTATGAGCTCCGAAATAATCACGCATCGCCTGAATCATATTGGCCGGGGAATGGTTGGTGGTCAGACCCAGAAAATAATTCAACGCTGCGGAAAGTACAGGTACGGGCAATCCTTCTTTCAACATGACACCGATGTATTTCTTCCACGCGGGCAGGGCTTCCGTTACTTCCCGTCCGAAATGCTCGTCCAGTAACAGATGCGACAATCCCGGCGCACGGCGATAGGCCTCGGCAATGTCGTTCAAGAAAGCGGAACGGATAATGCATCCGGCACGCCACAACAGGGCGATGGTGGAAAGATTCAATTTCCAACCATATTGTTCACTGGCAGTGCGCATCAGGGCAAAGCCTTGCGCATAACCTATCAGACGGGCGGCATACAAGGTGCTCTCCAATCCGGCCACCGTATCCTGATAATTATATACCGGATGATTCTCCACATGCATATAATGCTGGGACATCAGCACACGCAAGTTCTTCTCCGCCGACAGATTACGGGCAAAAACAGCCTCGGCAATCACGTCCAGCGGCGTATTGAGTTGCAGAGAGTTAATGACACTCCAACGACCCGTTCCTTTTTGCCCGGCAGCATCCAGAATGTTGTCGAGCAAATAACCGCCTCCTTGTTCTTTATGACGCAGAATGGCTGAAGTAATCTCTATCAGGTAACTGTGCAGGCGTCCTTTGTTCCATTGTTCAAAAATATCCGCCATCTGTTCGTTCTTCAATGCCAGCAGATGCTTCATGGCGAAATAAGTTTCAGCTATCAACTGCATATCCCCATATTCTATGCCATTGTGCACCATCTTCACATAGTGGCCTGCCCCACCAGGCCCCACCCATTCGCAACACGGAGTGCCGTCCTCGGCTTTTGCCGCAATACTTTTCAGCATCGGCTGAATGACCGGCCATGCCTCTTGCGCACCACCAGGCATGATAGACGCTCCATGCAGAGCACCCTCCTCACCTCCTGAGATACCGCAACCTACAAAGTACATTCCTTTATCATAAAGTTCCTTCACACGACGTTCCGTATCTTCATAATAAGAGTTCCCTCCATCAATGAGGATATCGCCCTTATCCAGTAAAGGAAGCAGCTTACCCATCAGTTCATCGACAGCCGGACCTGCCTGTACCATCAAGAGGATGACACGCGGAGCTTTCAGCGCTTCGACAAAATCCGTCAGTTCATTACTGCCTATGATACCTTTTCCTTTGGCACGGTTTGCTATAAAGTTATCTACTACATTTTCTTCTTTTCCGGGAACGGTACGGTTCCATACTACGACCTTCCATCCCTTGTCAGCGAGATTCAGAGCAAGGTTCTGCCCCATCACGCCTAATCCGATTAATCCTATATCTGCCTTTTCCATAAATTGTTCTTTTTATATTTAACAATTTAATAGGTAATTTGTTCAATAATTCTATCTTTGCAATTTGAACAATAGCACATTATCATGAAGAGGTTAAAAATCGGCTTATTAGCCCGGATTATCATCGCCATCGCATTGGGTATAGGATTCGGAAACGTTCTTCCCGGCGAACTGGTGAGAGTATTTGTGACTTTCAACGGGATCTTCAGCGAGTTCCTGGGTTTCATCATTCCGTTGATTATTCTCGGGCTGGTCACTCCCGCCATTGCCGATATCGGCAAGGAGGCGGGAAAGATGCTGGTAATCACAACGTTGGTGGCATACGGCGCCACTTTGTTCTCCGGATTCCTGTCTTATTTCACCGGAGTGACTTTATTCCCTTCCATGATTGCTCCGGGAGCGCCGATAGAACAAATCAGTGAAGCGCATGACATTTCTCCGTTCTTCACCGTAGGCATTCCTCCGGTGATGAATGTGATGACTTCCTTGATCCTGGCCTTCACGCTAGGTCTGGGCATCGCACATCTGGATAGTACAGCGCTGAAAAACGTATGTAACGATTTCAAAGAAATCATAGTCAAGACCATCCAGACGGTGATTCTGCCCCTGCTGCCTATCTATATATTCGGTATATTCCTGAATATGACTCATTCCGGACAGGTATATAACATTCTGATGGTATTCATTAAAATTATCGGAGTAATTTTCCTGCTTCACATCTTCCTGCTGGTTTTTCAATATACCATTGCAGCGCTGTTTGTGCACCGGAACCCGTTCAAACTACTGGGAAAGATGATGCCTGCCTATTTCACAGCATTGGGCACACAGTCATCGGCGGCCACCATTCCGGTGACTTTGCGGCAGACCATCAAGAATGGGGTTACGGAGGATATAGCCGGATTTGTCATTCCGCTATGCGCCACAATTCATCTGTCGGGAAGCACGCTGAAGATTGTCGCTTGCGCACTGGCACTGATGATTATGCAAGGAATGCCTTTTGATTTCCCCATGTTTGCAGGATTTATCTTTATGCTGGGAATTACAATGGTAGCCGCACCTGGAGTACCGGGAGGAGCCATCATGGCTGCATTGGGGATCCTGTCTTCCATGCTGGGATTCGGAGAAAGTGAACAGGCTTTGATGATAGCACTTTACATTGCCATGGATAGTTTCGGCACTGCTTGCAATGTGACGGGCGATGGGGCTATCGCATTGATTATTGATAAGTTTTTCGGGAAGAAAGACCTCCGGTCTATACAATAGAAAAAGCATTATCGAACTAAATAAGGCCAGAAAGAAAAAGATATTTTTAGAAACAGGGCAGTAACAAGTTGACATTTTTTCATTATCTTTGTTACTATAAAATAGAGAAAGGAGAAAAATCATGCGAAGAACCGAAATTGTAGATATGATACGCAGTATCCTCCACAAAGTAGCACCAAATGCCCAAATCATACTTTATGGATCGGAAGCTCGCGGAGAGGCTCGCCCAGACAGTGATATCGATCTGCTTATTCTTGTAGATGAGCCACAGCTTACTCCAGAATACGAGCAGGAAATTATCCGTCCGCTTTATGAACTGGAAGTAAAATCGGGAGTTATTATCAGCCCAATGATTATGCTGCGCAGATTATGGGAGAACCGTCCCTTTCAGACTCCGTTTTCGCTGAACGTAATGAATGAAGGGATAGTGTTATGAAGCAGGAACTATCCCCCGAGCACCGCGTTGCCTTGATTCAATACCGTTTTGAACGAGCGTATAAGACTTTGGAAGAAGCTGACTATATGCGTGTGGGAAATTATTTTAACGCCGCCATCAACCGCCTTTATTATGCCTGCTTTTATGCAGCCACCGGTTTGTTAATAGCTAAGGGAATCGAGGCAGGCACCCACAATGGAGTAAAAACAATGTTGTCCTATCACTTTGTGCGCACAGGAATACTGAGTCTGGAACATGGCAGCACATTCAGCAACTTGTTTGACAAACGGCACAGTGGAGACTACGAAGACTTTGCCTATTGCGATGCCGCATTGGTAGATTATCTCAGACCACGTGCCGAAGCTTTCATCAAATCGGTAGAAAGTCTGGCTCAAGAATAAATTGATCGCTCCCAAACAAAAACAAACATATTCTTTCTGCCCTTCTATCGTCTTCATCCTGCCATTACGCTATCTCCAAGAGGAGGTAACGCAATGCAGAACAACAAACAAAAAAGGAAAACATGAGCTAGAATACAGGCATCTGCCAAATGAATCCCACTGACACACGATGGGTACTGAAATTGTCCTCACCCAATGCCTTCGCACGATCGGTATATTTATAGGAACGCCCCACGTATGCCAGGAAGAAGTGCAGATTGCTCTCCATCGGATAAAATTCTATTCCTCCTGCATATCCCCATGCCGTGCGATATTTACCTTTTTCCACTTCATCGCTTGCCTTATAAACGGAAGCAGTTTCATACATTCCTTTTGCAAACAAGTTCCACTTTGGGGCAAAACGATAATTCACATGCAACACATATGACATATATTCGGCATTAAAAGCATTGTGTGCCTGATTATCAGTTCCTACTATACTAGTTATAATCCCTTTACGGTCTACCCCTTCATGAGAATACATCCAGTCAAAATAGGCGTGCCATTTAGGGCTGAAATTAAATTCATTACCCAAAGCATAATAATACATCTTCTCGCCTTTCGTTTCGTTCATGACAGAGGCAGACCAACGGGTTTTGAAAACATCCAGAAAATTACCATTCCAGTTCAAGGTATAAACCAACGGCAGTTTGGTACGTTCCAAATCCCCGTACATCTCCTCGGACGGCCCGTTCAGACTGTTCAATACCTGAAATTGTATCTGCTGATAAGGATTATAGTTGTATGCCACATTCAAACCGGTCATGAAGTTACTCATGTGCTCTATCATGTCACTATATTCGTAAATATCAATCGGATTCAAATCAAATTCTATACCACCATACGAGGCACATTGCTTTCCGGCAAAAAATGAGAACTTATTTAATTTGATGCCTACTCCCGCCCAATCTATGCTGGTAGGTACATTATCTATATTGCCGGAACCATCGTTACCCCGATTCAGACGCTGACGGTAACGATAGCTCAACCAGTCATTGATATCTCCCTTCATCTCGATACGGAGTTGCTTCATTTCGAATGCGCCCCGATCAAATCCGGAGTCGTTCCATTTCATATTGAAATCACCGTGCATATTAAGATAGAGATTGAACTTGTCCGTTTTCTTCTTGATACCGGTGACTTCTTCAAACAGGCTTTTGTCACCGGCCATGAAATCACTTCCGGAAGATTGGGCATATAAAGGGTAAGTGCCTGAGACAGCAAGGGCTGTCAGGCATACTAACATTATTCTTTTCATAAGTCAAAGTTTTAGGTTGTAATGTATTCTCTTTTTCTTTTATGCGCACAAAAGAAAAAGAGATAAAAAGAAAAAGTGCCGGATGGACTAGTATACGTTGAAGTATTCCTGAATTTTCTTCCAGTCTTTTGTCTTAGTCAACGCCAGCATCAACAACACACGTGCCTTCTGAGGGTTCAACTCCTGTGAGGCCACAAATTGGTATTTATTATCATCCACCTCAGCATCCAATGTAGTCGGTCCGGTAGGAACACGGCTGGAACGCACTACCAAAATACCTTGTTGACGGGCCTTTTCCAACATCGGAAACAAATTCTGATGAATGTTGCCATTCCCCACACCGGCATGAACAATACCCTGATACCCATTATTCAAGAAAGGAGTCATGATATCAGCTTCTACATTGGAATAACTGTAAACGATACCTACTTTCGGCAACTTGTCAAGGTGGGTTACATCAAAATCGGAACCGGTGGTATGGCGTTTCAAAGATTCCATATTATAGAAAACCTTACCATTCAATACATATCCCAACGCACCGGAGTTAGGGGACTGGAAAGTCTGTACATCCACCGTATTGGTCTTCATGGCTCCGTGAGCTCCCAAAATCAAACCATTCATAGCAATTACGACACCTTTTCCCCGTGATTCCCTGGCGGCGGCAGTGACTACTGCATTATACAAGTTCAGCGGTCCGTCCGCACTCATGGCCGTAGAGGGGCGCATGGCTCCTACCAATACAACAGGCTTGTCACTCTTCACAGTCAAGTTCAGGAAAAAGGCGGTTTCTTCCATCGTGTCAGTCCCGTGGGTAATCACGATACCGTCCACATCTCCACGGCTGAAAAGCTCGTTGATACGCTTGGCCAACGTCAGCCATACGGCATCATTCATGTCCTGAGAGCCGATTTTTACAATCTGTTCCCCGGTCACATTGGCTATTTTGTTCACTTCGGGAACCGCTTCCAGCAATGTGCTGATAGCCACCTGTCCGGCAGTATAATTTGTTTTAGTAGCCGAAGCGCCTGTTCCGGCAATAGTCCCTCCTGTAGCCAATATATGGATATTAGGCTTTTGGGCGACAGCAGCCAATGTGGTACATACCAGCATTGCCGCCATAAGGCTGAGTTTTCTTAATCCGTTCATAATCTTTTCAAGTTTAGGTTTTATTACTATAATAATTATTTGGAAATTTTGTTCACATACAGAGGAAGAAGATGCGCCGATGATATATATGTACACATCGAATCATTATAAATGTTACAAGCAGAAGATTATTCATGTTACAGATGAAAGATTACTCATCTTCAAGCCTGACCGCACCTATCCCTTTCCTTTCTAGAATACCTGTATCAGCAGCAGGCCTACCACAATAGAAACAAGGGTAGCCACCATTCCGGGCATCATAAACGAATGGTTCAGAATCCATTTTCCAATACCCGTTGTTCCTGTACGGTCAAAGTTGATGGCTGCCACCACCGTAGGATAATTAGGGATAAAGAAATATCCGTTGACGGCAGGGAACAAAGCAATCAGCATCATCGGAGAAATACCCAGTGCTATTCCTAACGGTACAATAGCACGCACCGTAGCAGCCTGGCTATAAAGTAAAATAGACATGACAAACAATGCCAGACCGAACAGCCAGGGCATTTGACGCACAATCCCTTCAATAGAACCTGTCAGTTCTGTAATGTTTCCATTGATGAACGTATCCCCCATCCATGCAATACCAAAAATAGCGATTACCGCCTGCATTCCGGCAGGAAACACGCTGCCTTGTGTAGCCTTGATTCCATCCGTACGTGAAATGATAAGAATAATAGCTGCCGCACACAACATCAAGATCTCAATAATAGAAGGCATATCCAAAGCCGCACCGTTAAACACAGGACGCATAGCAGGGATAGAGCCGAATAATACAATCAGCAGTGTGGCAGCAATAAAGATAATCACCGAGATGCGAGCGTGAAACATATTCTTCACATCGTTCAGTTCCACATGTTTTGTATCAATCATTCCGGCTTCCAGACGGCGCAGGTATTCAGGATCTTCCAACAACTCCTTGCCGACCTTTTTTGAAAGGAAAGCACCAACCAGCACACCGATTAATGTAGCAGGAATGGTAATCTTCAGAATATCAAACAAAGTAATGTCAAATCCTGTCAGCAGGCCCAGCAACGCTACGGTAGCGGCAGAGATAGGGCTGGCGGTAATAGCCTGTTGCGAAGCGATAACGGCAATGCCTAAAGGACGTTCAGGACGAATTTTAGTTTCCGTAGCTACCTCGGCTATGACAGGAAGCACAGAGTAGGCCACATGCCCTGTACCTGCGACAAAAGTAAACAGATAAGTAACCAACGGGCTCAGGATAGTCACCTGCGAGGGGTTACGGCGCAACAGCCGTTCCGCCAACTTCACCATATAGTCCAGTCCGCCGGCAGCCTGCATACAAGAGGCGGCAGAGATAACGGCGACAATCATCAACATCACATCAATAGGGGGAGCGGTAGGCTGAAGTCCGAAGACAAAAGTCAATATGGCAAGGCCTACACCTCCCATCACTCCCAATCCGATACCTCCCAAACGGGCACCTACAATAATAGCGACAAGTACAAATAGCAGTTGTAATAACATGGTTTTTATCCGTTTATAAATATACAATTTTAATTCCGAGAACAAAGATAGACCATTTCTGTTCTACAAACCTTAAAATTTCTAAGAATTTTTCCTTTTTTCACTACTTTCCCCCTAAAACATTCAATAAAAGTTAGTTGTTTTGTATAATGAATAATGTGCAAATTATTAAATTATTATATATGAACAGAATTTGCAACCTTTTTGGAATAAAGTATCCCATCATACAGGGAGGAATGGTATGGTGTAGCGGTTGGAGACTGGCCTCCGCAGTAAGTAATGCCGGAGGGCTGGGACTGATAGGAGCAGGCTCTATGCATCCCGAAACCTTGCGCGAGCACATACGGAAATGCAAAGCGGCGACAGACAAGCCTTTCGGAGTAAACATTCCGTTAATGTATCCCGAAATAGACATCCTTATCAATATGGTAATAGAAGAGGGTGTGAGAATCGTCTTCACCTCTGCCGGAAATCCAAAGACCTGGACAGAACACCTGCATGAGCACGGCATCATTGTGGCCCATGTAGTGGCAAGCACCAAGTTTGCCGCCAAATGTGAAGAAGCAGGTGTAGACGCCATCGTAGCCGAAGGATTCGAAGCAGGAGGACATAACGGACGGGAGGAAACGACCACCCTATGTCTTATTCCGGCCGTCAGACAGATTACCACTGTGCCGTTGATGGCTGCCGGAGGTATCGGATCGGGAGAAAGTATACTAGCTGCTATGGCATTGGGGGCCGACGGGGTGCAGATAGGCACGCGCTTCGCATTAACCGAAGAGAGTTCCGCTCATTTCACATTCAAAGACCGATGCCTGCGACTGAACGAAGGAGATACCCAACTGACATTGAAACAGCTCTCTCCCGTCCGGCTGGTCAAAAATGATTTCTTCAAACAAGTGGAAGAAGCGGAAAGCCGTGGCGCGACAACGGATGAACTACGCACTTTGTTAGGAAAAGGACGTGCAAAAAAGGGAATCTTTGAAGGAGATTTATTCGAAGGGGAACTGGAAATAGGACAAGTCGCATCCTGCATACATAAATTACAGACGGTGGATGAAGTGATGAAAGAACTGGTGGAAGATTTCAATGCCGCATTAAACAGGGTCAATGAGTTGCAAAGATTTATCTGATGGTGCGGACAATGAAACGATCAAAAAAACCGGAGAATGAATCAAAAACAAGATGAACATTCTAAAGATTACAGATTGTAACCGACAAATACATAAAAGTGGATGTGTCCAAATTCAGTTTTTGGAAATATGAACTTATAATCTGAAATTTGAGCATCCTAAAAGACCTAAAGAAAGGGTCGTATCATTACTCCATACAGAGCTTGATACGGCCCTTTTAAGTGTTATAATTACTATCTGTAACCATTAGGAGCAGTCATTTTTGTTTTGACACGCCTAATGCATAAAATTTAGTTATTCTACTTACACCTTCTCTTATTAAACAAATTAGCACTCAGGAATCCCACCAAAAATATCAGCAACGTTCCGAATACGATAGCCAGATTAGCATGTACAAAAGGGGATATCACAATCCAACAAACCAGAATTACCCCACAAACGACTCCCAGTACCGCATCAAAATTACGTGCCTTCCTCGAAATATACCCCAATAGAAACAGTCCCAACATGCCTCCGCTGAAAATAGACGCCAACGCCCACCAAGCATCCAGCGCACTTTGCACACTCATAAAGGCAAAGGCCACCAGAATTCCTGCCACTCCTACTCCCACACTAGAGAGTTTCAGCACCAACATCCGTTCCCTGTTTCCGGCATGTTTGCGGAAACGCTGGTAATAATCCGTCAGAATGATGGTAGACGAACTAGTGACACTGGTCGCAATGGTACTCATACCTGCGGCAAAGATAGAAGCAATCAGCAGGCCTGTCAACCCCACCGGCAACTCATTGACTATAAAGAACGGAAAGACATAATCCGCCCCCACTCCGTCGGGCAAGACCCCCGGATGCACTTTATAGAACGCATACAGCCCGGTCCCTATCATAAAGAAGACAGCCGAAACGGGAATAAACAAATATCCTCCGAACAAGGCCGAGAACTTAGCCTCCTTCTCATTCTTCGCCGTATGATAACGTTGCACATAACTCTGGTCTATACCATAGTTCTGCAAATTGGTAAATACGCCATAAATCAGGCACACCCAAAAAGTGGACTCACTTAAACTGCTTCCAAAACTTCCCAAGCTGAATTTTCCATCTTCCATGGCGATGGAGAAAGTCTGTGCCGGAACTTCGGGCATGTCAAAAAGCAAGATGAACATACATACCAGCGCACCGCCAATCAGAATAATCCCCTGTATGGCCTCTGTCCAAATGACAGCTTTCATGCCGCCCAGCATGGAATAAAGTACAATAGCCACACTGGTCACAATAATGATGGTCTGGATATTCCATCCCAGCAATACATTCATGGGCAATGCCAACAAATACAGAATAGAGCCTGTACGTGCAATCTGGGTGAGCAGATAACAGGACGAGGCATATATACGGGCCCAAGGGCCGAAGCGGTTTTCCAGGAAACTATAAGCCGATATACTGTCCTGGCTTCGGTAAAAAGGCACGAAGTAACGAGCCGCAAAATAAGAAGCTATAGGGATAGACAGGCTGAATACAAACGCATTCCAATCTCCCGAAAAAGCCTTTCCCGGATATCCCAAATAACTGATACTGCTGACATACGTGGCAAAGATGGACATCCCCACCACCCAGCCGGGCAAGCTTCTGCCGGCAGAAGTGAACTCCTCGGAAGTACCTTTCTTCTTAAAGAAAGAACAACCGAAGGCCACGACTCCGCCGGTAAACAGCAAAAAGACGATTATATCAATGATATGCATACAGACCGAGCATTTAAGGTTTCAACTCCGGACAAAAAGGGAGTGCCTCCAACGCCTTGCGTATCTTCTCGCGTTCCGGAGCATTGAAGCGATGGAAAGGAGCCGCAACAAAATCATCACAAACGCCCAATAAAGACAACGCGCATTTCAATCCCTTCAGATAACTGGAACCATGCTGGCCCACAGTATAAATACTGCTGCTTATCTGCATCACCAGGGGTTGAAGACGGCTCACCGTTTCCATGTCACGTGCCAAGGCGGCATTATACAGGTCTACATACAATTCCGGAAACATATTGGCACCTCCATTGATGCCTCCGTGTCCACCCAGTAACACACACTCGGCCGTAATTTCCTCCGGTCCCACCAGCATGGCAAAATCCGGTCGGTCCTTCATGGCATACATCACGGACTGGAAATAAACGGCATTGGCCGAACTATCCTTGAATCCCACTACCTGAGGGTTACGGGCAATGCACTGTATCGTAGCCGGAGCAAAATTCACTTTTGTATGCGACGGCATATTATATAAGAAGATAGGCAACGGCAACTGAGGGATAAGGTCTTCATAAAATTCGGCCAGTTCAGGCTGCCCCGGAGCAAAATAGTAAGGGGGAGCGGAAACTACGGCTGAAGCACCACACTCGGCCCCCACATGTGCCAGATGAATACTTTCTACAATTGATGTATCGGAAATACAAACCAGAACCGGAAGTCTTCCGGCATTGATACGGCAAGTTTCCTTTATCATTTCATGGCGGAGCCGGTAACTGATGCTCTGCGCCTCTCCAGTGGTACCCAGTATAAATAATCCGTGCACTCCTCCTTTTATCAGTCGTTCTATCAATCTTTCCAAACCGTCAATATCCAGTTTGTCATTATCCAGTAACGGAGTCACTAAAGGAGGAATAATGCCTGTCATAGGCTTTTTTAATGTGTTTTCCATGATTCGTTTTCTTTAAAAAATTTCAATGCTATATTTATGAAACGAACAGTAGAATTATTTGTACTCAGTCCAACACCCCGGCTTGTCCGGAAAGCGACAGGGCACTATCGTTTAACCTGTCGTCTTCCGTCTGCCCGGAACGTACCTTTTGAAAAAGAACTTTTAATTCCGCTTCAAGAAAAGAGAGTTAGTTATACATGCGGGCAACTCTTCCTGATAATGTGTCACCATAATCATGGTCTTGTCCTTACGACGGCAGAAAGTTTCTATCACATCTTTCACCAACCGGCGGTTGTACAAGTCCAACCCATGCAAAGGCTCGTCCAAAATAAGCAACTCAGGATCCTTCACAAAAGCACGAGCCAACAACACCAGACGCTGCTCGCCACTGGACAACTGCAAGAAATTCCGGTCTTTCAAATTTGCAATACCAAAAATATCCATCCACCATTCACAAGCCGCCATCTGCTCGGGACGCGGACGTTTGTACAACCCCACAGAATCATGTAGCCCGCTTGCCACAATATCTATGGCAGGAAGGTTCTTCAGATAAGCGCGATGCATCTCAGGACTGACATATCCTATATGCTTCTTTATCTCCCAAATACTTTCTCCGGAACCGCGTTTTCTGCCGAACAAGGTAATATCACAAGCATAACTCTGCGGATTATCTGCACAGACCAGACTCAGCAACGTAGACTTTCCTGAACCGTTCTCTCCACTCAAAGCCCATTTCTCGCCACATTTCACTGTCCAGTCCAAATCTTTCAAAATGGTACGCTCGCCATAACGGATGCTTACCTTGTTCAAATCGACTACGTGCTCGGTGTGATACAAATCACCGCCGTAAGGCAAATTCAGAATCCGTGCCTCCTTTTCTTCGGAAAGCATCCGTTCCGGTATCGGCTTACGGACCGCCAAATATTCCTGCAAAGTCATCTTTTTACCACACACCCTGTCTTCCACAGGAATAACATGAGTGATAAAAGCAGGAATATCATCGGACTTAGACAAGATAAGGATTACCTGCAAATGGGTTACTTTAGTCAGTTCACCCAACAATGTATGAAGCAGGTCCCTCGTCTTCGCATCCAGTCCGATAAAGGGATTATCCATAATCAGTACACGCGGATTACTCAGCAAAGTCTTTGTCAGTTGAAACTTACGTAACTCACCACTGGAAAGCAGAATGATATGTTTATCCAGCATCCTCTCCATGCCAAACAGTTCATACAAAGCCTTTTCCAGGCCTGAATCGGTCGCTTCGGGCAACAAATCACGTACCAGTGGAGTTTCATCCAAATCATGAGCATTCCACCGTTGCTGATAATAGTAATTTCCATCGGCATCTCCGTATGAATCACGGAAAGCAATATACTTTATATTCTCGTATGCCATCTTCGAAGGAGAGGGAGAGAAATCATATTTCACTTCGTTCATCAACAACGGCCACCGACCTGTAATCGTATCTACCAATATACTTTTTCCTGCCCCGTTTCTTCCCACAACAGCTATATGTTCTCCGGCGGCAAGTGTCATATTCACCGGTTCCTTCATCCGGTACAGCGGATGGCGGGTCACACCATTTTCTATCGCAATAATATTCTGCATTACAAATCTCTTTTTTATCCAACAGGATGCAAAGGTAACAAAATAATATAGCAATGCGATAATATATTATCATTTTGTTACATCGATCATCCACCTTAATTATATACGATACCGATTATACAACACTGAATAACCAACAAAATATTACCTAAACTATATGTTCCATAACAGAGTACAGACTTAATGAATTACAATTAAAAAGAATATAACTAGACTTTTATTTCAGTTTGAAAGAAAAACACCTAAAATAGCTTTCTATTTATCATTAGAATAAAAATAAATAAGAATATAGATAGCACCATTGTTTATAAAACATCAAAAAGATATATATTTGCACCAAAATAAGACAAAAGGAAATAATAACAGAAGAAGTTATAGACAAAATGGCAACAACAATCAAGTTCACGAAGATGCAGGGAGCAGGTAATGACTATATATACGTAAACACCCTGAGACACCCCATAGCAGACCCCGTGAGAACTTCCATCAAATGGAGTTCTTGTCACACGGGGATCGGTTCCGACGGGCTGGTATTGATTGGAAAATCAACCAAAGCGGATTTCAGTATGCGCATATTCAATGCAGATGGTTCTGAAGCTATGATGTGTGGCAACGCCTCCAGATGTATAGGAAAGTATGTATATGACAACAAATTGACTCAAAAGGAAATCATCACGCTGGAAACGCTCTCAGGAATCAAGATCCTAAAACTGCATACGGAGAACGGGCTGGTAGAAGAAGTAACAGTAGACATGGATCTTCCCCTGCTTACCAACTCCAGACAAATAAATACCCCGGACGGCAAAATGTTGGCAAAAACAATCACAGTAGATGGAAAAGAATACAAAGGAACATTTGTTTGTATGGGAAATCCACATTTAGTAATTTTCATAGATGATATAAAAAATGTAAATTTGCCGGCAATAGGTCCGAAACTGGAGAATCATCCGCTTTTTCCCGAACGAACCAATGTAGAATTCGTTGAAGTATTGCCGGACGGTTCCTTAAGGATGAGAGTCTGGGAAAGAGGCTCGGGCATCACCATGGCATGCGGAACAGGAGCTTGTGCCACTGCCGTAGCCGCATACCTGAACCACAAGGCCGGAAGAAAATCACGGGTAAGGATGGATGGTGGTGATTTACAAGTCCATTGGAACGAAACAGACGGACATGTGTACATGACAGGTCCCGCAGTAAAAGTTTTCGATGGTGAGATAGAAATTTAACAGGAATAAGAAATCAGTAAAGACAAACTATAAAACAACAGCAATTATGGCATTAGTAAACGAACATTTTTTAAAACTGCCCAACAATTACCTGTTTTCGGACATTGCCAAGAAAGTAAATGCATTCAAAGTTTCCCATCCCCAAAAAGACCTCATCCGTCTGGGCATCGGAGACGTGACACAACCATTGCCCCAAGCATCCATAGAAGCCATGCACAAAGCAGTGGACGAACTGGCAAGCAAAGAAACCTTCCGTGGATACGGTCCCGAGCAAGGATATGATTTTCTAATCGACGCCATCTTGAAAAACGATTATGCCTCACGCGGAGTACATTTGGAATCCGGCGAGATATTCGTCAGTGACGGCGCCAAAAGCGATACGGGAAATATAGGGGACATCCTCCGCCACGATAACAGCATCGGTGTGACAGACCCTATTTATCCGGTATATATCGACTCTAACGTCATGTGCGGACGAGCAGGAGTGCTGGAAAACGGAAGATGGAGCAACGTGGTCTATCTGCCCTGCCTGAGTGAAAACAATTTCATTCCCGCTATCCCCGACCGCAGAATAGACATTTTATATCTATGTTACCCCAACAACCCCACCGGTACGGTTATCAGTAAAGCAGAATTGAAGAAATGGGTGAATTACGCACTGGAGAACGACACATTGATTCTTTATGACGCAGCCTACGAAGCCTACATTCAAGACCCCGACATCCCCCACTCCATTTACGAGATAAAAGGAGCCAAAAAGGTAGCCATAGAGTTCCGCAGCTTCTCCAAAACCGCCGGCTTTACCGGAGTGCGTTGCGGCTACACCGTAGTACCCAAGGAGCTGACCGCCGCCACATTGGAAGGAAAACGCATCCCGCTGAACCGGTTGTGGAACCGTCGCCAATGCACTAAGTTCAACGGAACCTCGTACATTACCCAGCGCGGTGCGGAGGCCATTTACAGCCCTGAAGGAAAGGAACAGATAAAAGCCACCATCCACTATTATATGACCAACGCCCGCATCATGAAAGAAGGACTGGAAAGCACCGGACTAAAAGTATTCGGCGGTGAGAACGCACCTTATTTATGGGTGAAGGCTCCCCGAGGAATCAGCTCGTGGAAGTTCTTTGAACAAATGCTGTACGAAGCCAATGTGGTAGGTACTCCCGGAGTAGGATTCGGTCCCAGTGGAGAAGGTTACATACGGCTGACCGCCTTCGGAGAACGCGCGGACTGTGAAGAGGCAATGAAACGAATCAGGCGATGGATATTATAAACAACATTTATCACATAACAAGCACAAACCATTACAAGAAAAACAAATACACACGAGATATAACAAACTCACTATTATGAATTTAAAAGGTAAAAAGCAATGAAAAAGAGTTTTAGAAAAACAACATTTCTGTCGGCCTTGGCAATAGCTGTTCCGGCAATGGGCATGGCGCAGGACAAAGTAGAAGCCAGCGTAGGAGCCGACTTTGTAAGCGGATACATCTGGCGTGGCCAGGATTTGGGGGGTGTCAGTATCCAACCCACGTTGTCAGTTTCTTACAAAGGGTTCTCATTGTCTGCATGGGGAACAGCAGGTATCGAAAAAGAAGATACAAAAGAGATTGACCTCACATTAGGCTACACCACAGGAGGGTTCAGTATCTCCGTCACAGATTACTGGTTCAATGGAGGACCGGGGTATTTCCATTACGGCTCACACAATACCAACCATACCTTCGAGGCACAGATAGGTTATGACTTCGGACCGCTGGCCTTGAACTGGTATACCAATTTCGCCGGAACCGACGGAGTGAATAACGAAGGAGACAGAGCCTATTCTTCCTACATCTCGGCTACCGTACCTTTCACACTGGCAGGACTGGAATGGACAGCGGAAATAGGAGCGACTCCGTGGGCCACAGACTTTTACAACTATTCCGAAGACCCTGTATGCAACGGTTCCAACGGTTTCGCCGTATGCGACATCAGCCTGGGAGCCGCCAAGGAGATAAGAATCACCGATTCATTTTCCGTTCCAGCTTTTGCAAAAGTCACCGTAAACCCACGCACTGAAGGGGCTTATTTCGTTTTCGGGCTAAGTTTTTAATCATAAAGAGCATAAATACAAGGATAACAACAAGGTATCAGTTTTTTAGAAGGTAAAAAGATTACATTATATACAAAATACAAATACAACAATGAAAAAAATTGAAGCTATTATCCGTAAGACCAAATTCGAGGACGTAAAAGAAGCGTTGCTCGAAGCCGAAATCGAATGGTTTTCCTATTACGATGTAAGAGGCATTGGCAAAACACGTCAAGGACGCATTTACCGTGGAGTGGTTTATGATACCAGTTCCATTGAGAGAATCCTGGTTTCCATTGTAGTCCGCGAAAAGAATGTGGACAAAACCATTCATGCCATTCTCAAGGCTGCTCATACCGGCGAGATCGGTGACGGACGTATCTTCGTCATACCCGTTGAAGATGCCATCCGCATCCGTACTGGAGAACGTGGAGATATTGCCTTGTACAATGCAGAACAAGAGAAATAACTCATTACACACCCCGGTCAAAACTACTCTACAAAGTAAAAATCATACTACAACTTAAGCGAAAAAATTATGGATACAACTAATAGAAAAGGTATGGAAAAACTATACCTGAAAAGACTCTTTATACTTTTATTTCTGTTCCCAGCCAGCCTTTGGGCACAAGACGCACTATCGGAAACTCCTGTCAGAAGCACGGACACAGAAGCCATCAATGAAATTGTAACCGGTCTGAATACTGTATGGATGCTGCTGGCAGCCATGCTGGTATTCTTCATGCAACCGGGATTCGCTTTGGTGGAAGCTGGATTTATCCGCACCAAGAATACCGCCAACGTACTGATGAAGAATCTGATTGACTTTATGTTCGGCTCCATCCTCTTCTGGTTCATCGGTTTCGGATTGATGTTCGGTGTGGGAGTTTTCGTAGGTACGCCACATTTTTTCAACCTTGACATAATGGACAAAGTCATTGACAACGGACTACCCATTGAAGGGTTTCTGATCTTCCAAACCGTATTCTGTGCCACTGCAGCAACCATCGTATCAGGAGCTATGGCAGAACGTACTAAATTCTCCATGTACTTGGTATACACCATCTTCATCAGCGTACTGATTTATCCGGTATCAGGACACTGGACGTGGGGTGGCGGATGGCTGATGAATGGTGAAGAAAATTCTTTTATGACAAACATATTCGGAACCACCTTCCATGACTTCGCCGGTTCCACTGTCGTTCACTCAGTAGGCGGGTGGATTGCCCTGGTAGGTGCTGCCGTTCTAGGACCGCGTATCGGTAAATATGGTAAAGATGGCAGGTCTAAGGCTATCCCGGGACATAGCTTGACATTGGCTTGCCTGGGTGTATTCATTCTTTGGTTCGGTTGGTTTGGTTTTAATCCGGGTTCTCAACTGGCAGCAGCTACCGGTACTGATCAGACAGTTATCTCTCACGTATTCCTGACCACTAACCTGGCAGCATGCGCCGGTGGCTTCTTCGCTTTGACAGCAAGCTGGATAAAATATGGAAAACCTTCTTTGTCATTAACATTAAACGGTGTATTGGCAGGACTGGTCGGAGTCACCGCCGGATGTGATCTCGTTTCCCCCTTCGGAGCAGTCATGATCGGTGCCATCTGCGGCATCGTCATGATTTTCTCGGTAGACTTCATTGACCACATATTGAAAATAGACGATCCGGTCGGAGCCTCCTCTGTACATGGTGTTTGTGGTTGCCTCGGTACCATTCTTACCGGACTTTTCGCCACCGAAGAAGGACTGCTCTATGGTGGTGGTTACAACTTCCTGCTAGCACAACTGTTCGGTACAACAGTAGTAGGTTGCTGGGCAGCAGGTATGGGATACCTCATCTTCAAGGGATTGGACAAGATTCATGGTTTGCGCGTCCCGAACAGAATTGAAGAAGAAGGGCTCGACATTTATGAACATGGCGAATCTGCATACAACTAAAAGTCATTTTGAATCAAAATAATAAAGAGAAAATCATTCACTCTAAATAAATTAACAACTAAACAAATTTAGGTATTATGTCAAAATTAAGATTCCGAGTAGTTGAAACAGCTTTCAAGAAGAAAGCAGCAACAGTAGAAACACCTGCCCAAAGGCCCGGTGAATACTTTGCCAAGTATGTATTCAACCGTGAAAAAATGTTCAAATACCTGCCTAGCAATGTCTATGCCAAACTGACAGATGCTATGGACAATGGCGCTCCTTTGGACCGCAGCATCGCCGACGAAGTAGCCGCAGGCATGAAACGCTGGGCAACCGAACTGGGAGTAACCCACTATACCCACTGGTTCCAGCCGCTGACCGAAGGAACCGCCGAAAAACATGACGCGTTTGTAGAACACGACGGCAAGGGCGGAATGATGGAAGAATTCTCCGGCAAACTACTTGTACAGCAGGAACCCGATGCTTCCAGTTTCCCTAATGGCGGTATCCGCAATACCTTCGAGGCACGTGGCTACAGTGCATGGGACCCCTCCTCCCCCGTATTCGTAGTAGACGACACCCTGTGCATCCCCACCGTATTTATCGCCTACACCGGCGAGTCCCTCGACTACAAGGCCCCTCTGTTGAAAGCGTTAAGTGCTGTAAATAAAGCAGCAGTTGATGTCTGCCATTATTTTAATCCCGAAGTAAAGAAAGTAATGGCCTATTTAGGATGGGAACAAGAATACTTTCTAGTAGACGAAGGCCTGTACGCCGCACGCCCCGACCTATTACTGACCGGACGTACCCTGATGGGACACGAAGCCAGCAAAAACCAACAGTTGGAAGACCATTACTTCGGGGCCATCCCTACCCGTGTGGCAGCTTTCATGAAAGACCTGGAAATCCAAGCATTGGAACTGGGCATCCCCGTAAAGACCCGCCACAACGAAGTGGCTCCCAACCAATTCGAACTGGCTCCCATTTTCGAAGAATGTAATCTGGCCGTAGATCACAATATGCTCATCATGTCACTGATGCGCAAAGTAGCCCGTAATCATGGTTTCCGTCTGCTGCTACACGAAAAGCCATTCAAGGGAGTTAACGGATCAGGCAAGCACAACAACTGGTCATTAGGTACAGATACCGGTATCCTGCTGATGGCTCCCGGAAAGACAGCCGAAGACAACCTGCGTTTCATTACTTTTGTCGTCAATACCCTGATGGCAGTTTACCACCATAACGGATTGCTGAAGGCCTCCATCATGAGTGCCACCAATGCACATCGTCTGGGAGCCAACGAGGCACCTCCCGCCATCATCTCTTCTTTTTTGGGCAAACAGCTGACACAAGTGCTGGATCACATGGAAGAAAGTGCAAATGATGACCTTATTTCGCTGGCTGGCAAACAGGGAATGAAGCTGGATATCCCTCAGATTCCCGAATTGCTGATTGATAACACTGACCGCAACCGCACCTCTCCTTTCGCCTTTACAGGCAATCGCTTTGAATTCCGTGCCGTAGGTTCGGAAGCCAACTGTGCCAGTGCCATGATTGCACTGAACACGGCGGTGGCGCACCAGTTGACAAGATTCAAAAAGGATGTGAATGCATTGATTGAAAAGGGAGAGCCAAAAATCTCCGCCATCGTGGAAATCATCCGCCAATACATCAAGGAATGCAAACCTATCCGGTTCGATGGCAACGGTTACTCAGACGAATGGAAAGCTGAGGCTGCCAAACGCGGTCTGGACTGCGAAACCAGTTGTCCGCTGATATTCGACAATTACCTGAAACCCGAAAGCATCGCCATGTTCGAAGCAACAGGCGTCATGACGCGCAAAGAGCTGGAAGCCCGCAACGAAGTGAAGTGGGAAATGTACACAAAAAAAATCCAGATCGAGGCTCGTGTTCTCGGTGACCTAGCTATGAATCACATTATTCCCGTGGCTACCGAATACCAGAGCAAACTGATTGACAATGTATATAAAATGAAAGAATTATTCCCTGCAGAAAAAGCGTCCCGACTATCTGCCGAGAATATGAAACTTATTGAAGAGATTGCAGAACGCACCATCTTCATCACCGAGCATGTGGAAGCCATGGTGGAAGCACGTAAGGTGGCTAACAAGATAGAAAGTGAACGGGAGAAAGCAATCGCCTATCATGACACTATCGCCCCCATGCTGGAAGAGATACGTTATCACATTGACAAGCTGGAACTGATTGTTGACAATCAGATGTGGACATTACCTAAATACAGAGAATTGCTTTTTATTAGATAATTGCCCGAAATTATCTATTTCTTTTGTTGGTTGTTTTAAGTTTGCATGACAGGCTTTGTTGCGAAACAAGGCCTGTCTTTTTATTAGGTAGACACATCATAAACAAGAAAGATGAATTACAAGCAAGGCACCTTCACAAATGCTGTATCCGGGAAATGCTTCTCTATATAACGACAAATATAAGTTTCTGTATCTGCCTGAATGATTTTATCTTCTCCTTCGGGAAACAGATTGTACATCACTGTATGAAGCTTTATCCCTCTCCGTTCTATAGCCTCAAAACTCAATAATGTATGGTTGATACTTCCCAATCGTCCCGAAGTAACAAAAACTAAGGGGTAACCCGATTCCTGAATATAGTCTATAGTCAGGTTCTCCTCTGTCAACGGCACCATCAGCCCCCCGGCTCCTTCCACTAAAACAGCATCATAGCGCTCACTCAGCACCTCCGTGGCATGCTTTATTTTATCAAAATCAATGGTGCGGTTATCTATTCGTGAAGCCAAATGGGGGAGAAGCCGGATAAGAAAATATTTCAGGTTTGGTAAGTCCCTGCTCATCCTCAGGCAAATACTCCGTCCCCATCAGACGACGATGCAACTCAATATCCTCCGAATAACCTTCCGGATTTCCTGTCTGTATGAATTTTTGAGTAATAGTACGACATCCTTGTTTGTTCCAAAGATGTGCCAGATAGGCCGTGGCATAACTTTTACCAATATTTGTATCAATACCACTTACGAAAAATACATTCTGTTTCATGATTCTTTTTATTTCTATTGTCTTTTCTTTGCAATAATATAAATAGGATGATAAGTCAAAGTCACCGAACGACCATCACTGAACAAACGGGCATACTTGTCACAGAAATCCTGCAAATTCCTTTTAGTCCACGCTTGTTGCCTGACAGCAGCCACCCCGGTATGTTTCAAGTGATAAAGCACTTCGAGCGGAGTGCCAAAAGTCAGACAGATACGTTCCTCATGAGCCTTCACAATCTCATAGTGTATGCGCAGTGCTTCTTCTAACTCCTCTAAAGAACGATAGTGAAGACCGCTGCCGGTAACCGATGCAACTTCTTTCAGATTATCCCTGCCGAACGTAGTAAAAGCAAAATATCCTTTCTGCTTCAACAAAGTATTACAACGTTCAAAAAACAGCTCGGGAGAAACAAACCACTGTAATGCCGAGCATGATACAATCAAATCCTGTCCTTTTGGAAAAGGAAGGGACTCGGCATCCCCTGCCAGAAAGATAGCCCGCCCGCTTCCCAACAAATCGGTGAAACAAGTACTCATCTCCTGACAAATATCATTCAACACCAGTTTTTCAGGATGGAGGGTTTCCATCAGCCTGCGGGTAAGAAAGCCCGTCCCGCTACCAATTTCCAATATCCGGCCGCACGGACGGGGCAAATAATGATTTAGCATATCACTCATGCGGTATGCAATCTGCTTTTGAACCACCGCCTCACGGTTATAACTCTCTACAGCGCGGGAAAAGCGACGGGTTATCAATTGCTTATTAATCATACGTTTTCATTTTAAATGACAGACGGGCATAGCAAATCTCTCATTATTTCTTCTGAATAATGAGGAATATCATACTCTGCCACTTCCGTCCCGGTCCATGCATTTCTTTGGTTGACCGCCGTAAAAATCAAATCATTCTTGCCTATAACAGCCCGTTCCCATGCAAAACTGGGAACAGCGCAAGATTTTACCTGTTCTCCAATCCTCCGAAGCTCTTCTTGCAGTTCCTCTACCGCACGTTGCGGACGTTTCGACAAGAATGTTTCCAGATTCTCCTTTTTCAAACACATCCTGCGGATAAACTTTTCCAGCGTAACCTCATTCAAGCCTTCCAGTGTTCCTTCAAAAACTTGCTGCGAAATACCTTTCAAATCATCGACAGGAGTTACCGTGCCATTTAAAGCAACACTCTCACAAATGGGCAAGTCCATATCCTGCAATACCATAGACGCGGCCCATACTCCCATAGACCAGGCTATCAGACGAATCTCCTGATAACCCTGCAACAGCGTGAAATCAAAATCCAGCGAACGATAATCATAACAAACCAACAGATCGCTATTTCCGGAGCAATAATCCATGAAAGGACATTCATCCATTCCCCAACCGGCAAAAAAAAGTGTCAATCGGGGAAGATAATTTTGTTGTATAAAATAATGTTTCATATCAATTCTATCAGACTTTTTATTTCTTCTTCAGTAATATCCGCTGTCAACGAAAAACGGATACGCGATGTTCCTTCGGGCACAGTAGGAGGACGCACCGGCAACGCATAAAAACCTTTACGCTGCAAGAAATCGGCCTTTAACACCGTATCACCGCTATCGCCTATCGTCATTGGCAGAATATGGCTGGTAGAAGGACAAGCGTAGCCTTTCTTTACCAACGCGTCTTTCAAAAGAGAGGATATCTTCTTCAACCTTTCCCTCCGGAAGCTGAAACTGTTCAAATGCTCCAGGATAAAGAATGTCCATAGCAAGTTGACAGGAGGAAGAGCCGTTGTAAATATGAATGTACGCATTTTATTGACCAAATAATCACGGATGGTCTTCGAACAAACAATATAGCCTCCTACCGAGGCTAACGCTTTACCAAAAGTTCCACATAAGAAATCGATGTCAGCCACACAATCCTGTTCTTCCGCACACCCCAGGCCATGCATCCCCCGCACCCCTACAGCATGCGCTTCATCCACATACAGCAATACATTATCATATTGTTGCTTCAAAGTGACCAAACGACGGAGATCGGCCTCATCACCGTCCATACTGAAAATACTTTCGGTTACAATAATTATTCTATCATACCCGGCATGATTGGAAACCAGCAACTGTTCCAATTGTTCGTACCGGTTATGCCGGTATCGGATACACTTGGCCGCCGATAAACGAATGCCGTCAATAATACTGGCATGTACCAGTTTATCGGCAAGGATCAATGTACGAGTATCGCTCACTGCAGGAAGAATACCGGCATTCATGTGATAACCACTATTAAAAACCAACGCGCTTTCCTTCCGATACAGTCGGGCAAGCAAATCCTCTATCTGAACATAGATATCAAAATTTCCTGTCAGCAGCCGAGAGGATGAAGAGGAAGGAAGAAAGGTGTCGGGAGTAAGACTTTGCAAGAATTCCGTACGTAATGGCAGATAAGCAGCCAATCCCAGATAATCGTTGGATGAAAGGTTAAGCATCACTTTTCCATTCACCTCCACCTCTCTTCCCAAATGACGGATAACAGGCAACTTACGAAGATTACTTTTATTTTCAAGCAGGGCTAATTCCCTTTCCCAATCTGTTAATGAATTCATTTTTTCTATTTCTCTCAGTACTATCACTTATTCTTTTAATTCTCTTACTATCTTCACCAGTGAATGCGTCAATTTGCTCAATTCTCCAGGCTGAATTATAAAAGGCGGCATGATATACACCAGTTTTCCAAAAGGACGTACCCATACCCCTTCTTCAACAAAACGACGTTGCATGAAAGCCATATCTACCGGTTTCTTCACTTCAATAACCCCGATAGCTCCCAATACACGCACATCAGCCACTTGTGGCAATAAAGCAGCAGGGGCCAGCTCCCTCTTCAACTGTGATTCAATGGCCTTTACCTTTTCCTCCCAACTATAGGAAAGCAATAATTCCACGGATGCTTTCGCTACGGCACAAGCCAACGGATTTCCCATAAAAGTAGGGCCGTGCATAAAGACTCCCGGATAACCGCCGGAAATTGTATCAGCCACATCATCACTGGCAAGGACAGCAGAGAAAGTCATGTATCCACCGGTCAGTGCCTTGCCTATGCACATGATATCGGGCTGGACACCCGCATGCTCCCAAGCAAACAGTTTCCCCGTCCTTCCGAAACCTGTCGCTATCTCATCAAAGATTAACAACAGCCGATATTGCCTGCAAAGTTTCTCTGCCTGGCGTAAAAACTCAGGATGATAAAAACGCATTCCGCCCGCCCCTTGTACAATAGGTTCCAGAATCAATGCGGCCATCTCTTCATGATGCTGTTCCAATATTTCCCTCAAGGGCTCTATATCCTCTTCATACCAGATTCCGTCAAAGCGCGACCGGGGAGCAGGAACAAAATAACGCACAGGCAATGTAGGGCCAAAAATATGATGCATACCGGTCACCGGATCACAAACAGACATGGCATTCCACGTATCTCCATGATATCCGGACTGAATAGTTACAAAATTATTTTTCTTTTCCTTCCCTTGCGCATACCAATATTGCACGGCCATTTTCAATGCCACTTCCACCGCAACCGAACCGGAGTCAGCATAAAATATTTTCTGCATACGGGGAGGAACAATCTTCAACAACAACCTGCCTAATTCGATGGCCGGATCGTGTGTCAGTCCGCCGAACATGACATGGCTCATACGGTCTATCTGTTCCTTGAGCGCTTGGTTCAATACCGGATGATTGTATCCATGTACCATGCACCACCACGAAGACATCCCTTCTATCAAACATCTTCCGTCCTCCAATTCTATATATACTCCATCCGCCCGTCTTACTTTATAAGTGGGCAGCGGATGAGTAGTCGATGTATAAGGATGCCATAAATGCTCCCTGTCAAAATTTTCCATATATTACTTCCTTATTGTTATAATAACTTTATAATGTATCAAAGCGAATACCCGGCCTCTTCTATCAATATTTTATCTTCTGATACTTTTGAACCTAATGTAGTCAGCAAATCTCCCACAATGGCAGAATTAATACCGATATACAATGCTTTCTTTACAGCTTCCACACTCATCAGTGAACGCCCTCCGGCAAAACGAAGAAATGCTGTGGGATTGATAAAACGGAATAAAGCGATGGTTGTCAGAATCTCCACCTCTGCAAGACGATCCATTTTTTCCAATGGAGTGCCGGGTATAGGCTGCAACAGGTTTATAGGAATAGACTGTACTTCCAATTCCCTCAGTGTAAAAGCAAACTCAATACGCTGTTCCATTGTTTCGCCCATGCCGATGATTCCTCCGCTGCATACATCCATCCCCACCCTGCGTGCTGCCTGCAACGTTTCTAATTTCTGTTCTTGTGTATGAGTAGAACATAGAGATGAAAAATAAGAGGGAGCCGTTTCCAGATTACAATGATAACGGGTGATGCCTGCCTTAAACAGCCGTCTCAATTCCGCCTCATCCAGCAATCCTAAAGAAGCGCATAACTGAATATGCGAATGCGCACGCATGTATTCTGTTGTCTCACATAGCCGGTTCAAGTTCCGGCTACCCGGTTTCCTGCCGCTGGTCACCAAAGAAAAACGGGATACTCCCTGCGCTTCGTTATACAAAGCATGGCGCAGACATTCTTCCTTCCCAACCAAATCATAAACATCCACTTTTGTTTCATAATGTGCAGACTGTGCGCACCATTTACAATTCTCAGGACATTTACCGGATTTAGCATTGATGATGGAACACATATCGAATTTCCGGGAAGCCCAGACCTGTGTTATCTCATGAGCTGCATCATACAAATCCTGTTTCTCTGCCTTGCAGGACAGCCAACAGGCTTCTTCTACGGTAATCTTCTCACCGCCCAGCACTTTGTTTCTTATTTCATTCAGCATCATATACAGTTCATATTAAGACAAAAAAGCCGAAAAGATGCATGGCACATCTTTCCGGCAAACAATATTTATTCAAATAAAAAAGACAAATCACATCAGCCACCTGTGGTTGAGGCAGTTGGGTCCGAAGCATTTGCAACATAGATTCAACAGGGGGCATTCCTTCTTCATATTCCTCTCCAGCATCCTCTTTTCGTGCGGAAGAGCAAACAGAGAATGCCGTGCAAACATTTGCCTGTTTACCCAACGATACATCGGCAATCTCCTTTTTCAGGTTACCAATAGTTACACATTTGCCCAAACTATAAAATATAGCGTACTTCTTCCGGTTCCAATAGCGGAAACGTATCGTATGTTTATTCTGGCACAATTGTTTCATATTTTTTCGTATCTGAGATTGGCAAAGGTAAATAAAATATTCAATGCAGCAAACTTTTATATAGAAAAACACCGTTCCGCCTCTTCCAACCTTAAAACCAGTTTTCCGAAAGCACAACGGTGAATTCTTAAGTCCTTTATACTATTTCTGTTATTCTTCTTTCTTCGAAGCAGCTTTCTTGGCAACCGGCTTCTTTGCCGCCGCTTTCTTTGCCGCCGCCGGTTTCTTGGCAGCAGGTTCTTTCTTTACGGCAGGAGCCTTCTTGCCTTCAGCTTTCTCCAGTTTAGCCTGCAATCTCTCCACTTCCTTGTTCAAAGCCACTAATTCCTCGCCCTGGTTCTTAATGGTAGTAAGCAACGAATTTAATTCTTCGTTATCCATATCCACCGGATACAACGAATTGACACGACTTATAAAATCACCCAAAATATTCATGTAGTTGGTGAAAGCATCATACGGAGAATCATAAATTCCACGATTCAACCAAATACCGGTATTCTTAGTGGTCATGAAGCGGAAATTATTACTTGCCTGCAAATAATCCCAATCCTGCTTAATACGGCGATCATCGCACAAATGAACACGTTCTGCCACACTATAAAGTTTATTGAAAGCCTCACGCTGCATCACATTGCCTAACCACGGACTGATATCGCGTTCCTCGTCTACCCATGACATAGGATAAGGAACATCCACCTGATCCACAGATTTCAGTTTGGTAATGATATCGGTCGGAGTAGAGAAAGTAACCCCTCTTTCTTTTGCGCAGACAGGCAGTGCTTTCATAAATTCCAGAATATTGGAAGACAATGGCTGGGCGATACCCAAAGCAGAAAGTTCCATGAAAATATTGATAACCTGTTCCTCCTCCGGCAAAGCTGCAATCCAATCTATATATTTGTCGGCAAACAACGGATATTCATTCCATTCGGAATTAGAGAAACGCAGACTGATGTCATCAGACAATTTGAAATCGCGAAGCAATAACTTCAAGTTCGGATTCATGGCGCAATGATACAGATAGTGCGGACTCTTCCAACCCAAAATATGTTTTGCACCTTCAGTCAACATACCTTTAAAGCCCATATCAGCTATCGTAGCGCCAATATCATTCGAATAAATCAAGCTGGAGTTACGGAATACTTTCGGCTCCTTGCCAAATATTTGTTTAATCTTGGTACGCATACGTTCCACTTCTTCGCGGAAACAATCTTCATTAGCCAATGAGGAAAGACCGTGAGAATAAGGTTCGCACAAGAATTCGCAACATCCGGTCTCATTCAACTGATGCAACAACTCGATTACACCAGGCGCATGCACTTCCAACTGTTCCAGCGCCACACCCGAGATAGACAAAGCCACCTTGAAAGTATCACCGTGATTCTTTGCCATTTCAATCAACGCACTCAGCGCAGGAATATACGAGCGTTCGGCTATATCACTGATGCCGCGCTCATTTTCATAATCATCATAATAATAATGGTCACGGCCTATATCAAAACAGCGATAGCGTTTCAGATGGATAATTTGATGTATTTCAAAATAAAGACATATTGTTTTCATATCCTAGTTATTGTTTTATTATTTACCATAGTTTTTTAACACCTGCTCATAGAGGGCACGGATTCTCAAGCCGACTTTCTCCCATGTAATGCCATCCACTTCTTTCTTTCCTTCTTCCTGCAGATATTGGAAAAGAGAAGGATTCGTACAAATTGAATAGATGGCATCGGCCATTGCGTTGATATCCCAATAATCGGTCTTGATTACTTTATCCAAAATTTCACCGCAACCCGATTGTTTTGAGATGATAGAAGGAGTTCCGCACTGCATAGCCTCCAAAGGAGCAATACCAAAAGGTTCTGACACAGAAGGCATTACGAATACATCACTGTTTTTATATGCTTCATAAACCTGACGCCCACGCTGGAACCCCGGGAAGTGAAAACGGTCTGCAATACCTCGTTCCGCAGCCAGATTGATCATGGCATCCAGCATGTCTCCCGATCCTGCCATTACAAAACGGATATTACGGGTACGCTTCAAGACCAATGCGGCGGCTTCCACAAAATACTCGGGTCCTTTCTGCATCGTGATACGCCCCAGGAAAGTCACCACTTTTTCTTTCGAATGATCAGGACGAGGAATGTCCAGCAAATCTTGCGAAAGCGGATAAACGGCATTGTGCATGGCGAAACACTTGCGTGGATCCTGGTGATACTGGTGAATCACCGTCTGACGGGTCAGCTCGGATACACACATGATGCAGTCGGCATTATCCATGCCATTCTTTTCCATAGCATATACCGTAGGATTCACCTTACCGCGCGAACGGTCGAAATCAGTAGCATGCACATGGATACACAAAGGTTTGCCACTTACCAGCTTGGCATGCACACCAGCCGGATAAGTCAGCCAGTCGTGAGCATGGATAATATCAAATTCTTGCTGGCGCGCTACCACCCCTGCTATAATAGAAAAATTATTGATCTCATCATGAAGGTTTCCCGGATAGCCGCCGGCAAACTCCATACACCCCAGGTCATTGACGTGCATGTACGAGAAATCAGAATAGATATGATCACGGAAAGCATAATACTGTTCCGGAGTCGAAGTCGAAAGACGTGACTTTAAGTAATCGTAATTCACATCACGCCACACAATGGGCACTTGGTTCATGCCTATAATGTTCAGAAACTTTTCTTCGTCGCCGCAAGGTTTGGGCAAACAGAAGGTTGTTTCCATATCACCTTGCAGGCTCAAACCTTTTGTTATACCGTAAGATGCTACAGCAAGACCACCATATATTTTGGGAGGAAATTCCCATCCAAACATTAATACTTTCATACAGGTCCCTCCTTTCAATAATTGTATTTACTCAATAAATATAATACTCGCAATATCTCTGCCACATTCATAGCGAATGATACAGCTCCACGACCTTTGAAAGGCGGGTTACCATCAAACAGTTCAGGTATAGAGCCAATACAATGAGAAGTCATTTCGTCTTCGTAGCCTATCAGCTGACGCTCCACAAATCCTATACCACTCATCTTATAAATACGAAGGTAAGCTTCAAAATAGAAGCCTGCCAGCCAGGGCCATGCGGTACCTTGATGATAAGCATAATCACGCTGCATCTGAGGACCTACATAATTTGGGTTGTAACCACCACTCTTCGGGCTGAGCGAACGGAGCCCTTTCGGGGTAAGCAGTTCTTTGGTCACAATGTCCAACACCCCTTTCTTCTGACGGGCATCAAGCGGAGAATAGTCGAATGCTACAGTAAATATCATGTTCGGACGCACGCTCCAGTCCATCATATTGCCATCCACATAATCCAGTAAATAACCATACTCATTCAAGAAAGTATCCACGAAAGCCTTCCCCGTCTTTTCTGCCAATACATTTAACGCATCAGCCAAATTATTGTTTCCACCTTCGCTCAATAGTTCACTTGTAAAGCGTAAAGCATTATACCACAAAGCATTAATTTCTACGATATAGCCTGTACGAGGAATCACAGGGCGTCCGTTTGCGGTAGAATTCATCCATGTGATAGCCTTTTCTGTGCCGTTGGCATATAGCAGACCGTTGGAATGCAAGAAAAGATTCGGATGATTCTCCCGGCGAAGGTACTCCATAATGTCTTGCAACAATGTACCATATTTCTCACGGCATTGGTCGCGCGACACCATCTTGGCATATTGCTGGATACACCACACCGCCCAAAGCAAAACATCAGGATGCTCCATTTCGTACACTTTAACATCATCAGGCTCATCATTAATAAAGTCATGAATTGCCTTGCGGGCCGTTTCCATCACCATTTCAAACTTAGCCACTTCATCAATCGCCAATGTCAGTCCCGGCAGGGAAATAAACATATCGCGCGCACGGCATTTAAACCACGGATATCCTGCCAGAATATAAAACTCATTTCCTTGTTTATTCAAGAACTGATGAGCAGCATTTATCAGACAGTGCTGGAAATTATCACGTGGAGTACGTTCTTCCACCTCTTCTTCAAAGGTTCTCTTTAATGTACGGGTACTGGCCTCGGACACACCTCCTGAAAAGACGATGCTTTCACCTTTCTTTATGTCCACTTCAAAATAACCCGGGACGTACAAATCTTCATTAAAATCATATCCTCTCTCCTGCTCTTTGGGATACTCAATTCCCCGATACCAATCCGGCTGATAGTGGAATTCGTTCTTCTTGTTCAATTGCATATATAATTCGGGATAGCCCGGATACATGCATGTCTTAATTCCATTATCCACCTCCTGATAGTCACGACTGGCTTGTGCGTTCTCATGAGTAAACTGACGGACACTGCGGAAAGCCAGAAACGGACGCAAACGCAACGTAGTGGCCGAATGTGCCTCCAACAAAGTATAACGGATTAAAATTCTATTTTCATGATGAACGAAAAGCTTTTCCTTCTTCAGAATCACACCACCTACCCGATATATAGTGGTAGGAACTTTCTCACACTCGAATTCCCGGATATACTTGTGTCCCCTTGGGCTGTAATTGTCGCCCTGATACTTATGAAGTCCCAGATTAAATTCAGCGCCGTGTTGTATCACTGTTTCATCCAACGACGATAGCAATACATGGTTTTCATCATCCAGTTCAGGCACCGGAATGACAAGCAATCCATGATATTTTCTCGTATTGCAATCAACAATGGTTGTACAATGGTAAGCCCCTGAACGGTTTGTGCGGAGAATTTCTTTCGGTAATGATTCCCCGAGGTTCGTCATAAGAGTCTTGTCAAATCGTAAGTAACTCATAGTTGTTATTTTAAGGTTATAAATCAAATTTCCATATCAATTTATGTCACATATTATTTTTGTATGCAACGCTCAAAATTAGTAATTAAATGGATAAAGCAAAATTAAATAGCAAAATATTTTTCATTTTTCGCTCAAATATCCGTAGTATTGCACAGAAATCAGCATAATTATGACAAAATGAAACTTGAAATTCAAAAAATTCTATTGGCTTTTGCTCTTCCGTTATTACTTCTTTTCATTCTGTACACCCTGCGTACAATGGAAAGTGTCATGAATTGGGATTTTATCACCTGGGGCATATATCCCAGAGAAACCAAAGGAATAATGGGGATTTTCACTTCTCCATTGATACACGCTGATTGGGGACATTTATTTGCGAACACTTTTCCTCTTCTTTTTTTATTATGGTGTCTGCTCTACTTTTATCGTGATTTGGGCATTGGTATACTTTTTTTCATCTGGATAGTCAGTGGAATACTTACATTTATAATAGGCAAGCCGGGATGGCATATAGGTGCCAGCAGTATAATTTATTCACTCGCCTTTTTTCTGTTCTTCAGTGGCATTCTCCGCAAACACGTCCCTTTAGTAGCCCTGTCGTTGCTTGTCACTTTTCTATATGGCAGTCTGGTATGGAACATGTTCCCGCAGTTCGCCTCCTCCACCACTTCTTGGGAGGACACTTGGGGGCGCGGCGGCCGGAATAGCCGCAGCCATATTGTTCAGACACAAAGGCCCCCAACAACCGGAACTTTTCATTGACGAGGAAGAGGAAGACAACAGCAGTCATCCGGAAAACGAAGAAGTCATTACAAATCCGGACCAAGAAAAAAAGAATGACTAAATCAATCTTTCCGCCACCATGAAGTTCAAAGGGCCGGAAGGGCTGAAAGAAGCAATAACCCGCTAACGGAATTAAATGAATGTTCATATCCTCCCTATTGTATAAGTCTTTTCTATCTTCAGATTAAACCTTTTTATACAGATATATTCTATCTCCATAGCCTTTGGAGTTATCTCCCAAGACTATGGAGTTAACTCCAAAGCTTATGGAGATAACTCCAAAGGCTTGCGGAGATAAAACAAGCAGGAAGAAAAACCTTAACCACACGGCAGGAAAGGGTTAGGGATACAAACAAGATCTTTTAAGGATGAATCTGATTACAAGGAAAAAAAAGCATGTGGCAAGAAGATATGCATCTGGCCATATGTGGAAAGACTAAAACAGACTATTATTTTGACATCTTAAATTTTAATGCATCATTTTACAACTGAAAAACAGGGTAATAAACCTTTCCGGACAGCATCATTCAAGCTTTAATACCTACTCATTACCAATTTTCATAAAATAATACCCATTTTTAGGTATTGCCCACCCTTTTAACCTCCCATAACTTTGCACCGATTTAAAATTATAAAAATTAAAGCAAAAATGAAAAGAAAGGTTTTATTGTTCTCATTATGCTTGTCGGCCTGTCTTGCAAACAGTTATGCAGAAAAAGCAACAAGTATAGATAAGGATAACACAGAGAAAACTACGGAGGAAGAACCTAAAAAAAAATCCCGGCTAACATTGGGAGGTTACGGAGAAGCAGTGTACACACGTAACTTTTATAGTGACAATATGTACCGCTATTCTAAAGCAGACAGTTACAAAGACTCTGACGGACACGGACGCGTAGACTTACCTCATGTAGTAATCATGATTGGCTACGATTTCGGAAAAGGATGGAGCATGGGGAGTGAAATAGAGTTTGAACACGGAGGAACAGAATCGGCTATAGAAGTAGAAGACGAAGAAGCCGGAGAATTTGAAAAAGAAATAGAACGTGGGGGTGAAGTGGCTTTGGAGCAGTTCTGGATTCAGAAATCTTTTTGCTCGGGCTTCAATATCCGCGCAGGGCACATCATCGTGCCGATAGGACAAATAAACAACGCCCATCTTCCCACTCAGTTCTTTACAGTATATCGTCCTGAAGGTGAAAACACAATAATGCCTTGCACATGGCATGAAACCGGTCTTAGTGTATGGGGGCGTATAGGTGACTGGCGTTATGAGGCAATGGTTATTCCCGCATTGAATGCTAATATGTTCAATCATAGCGGATGGATTCATGATGGTTCTGCATCAGCCTATGAATTTAAAGTAGCCAACAATCTGGCAGGAGCGGCACGTATCGACAATTACTCTGTCAAAGGATTGCGTATGGGAATAAGCGGCTATATAGGTAACAGTTTCCAAAACGACATTATTAAAGATGAAAAATCCACCAAATATAAAGATGTGAAAGGAACAGTGGTCATAGGTGCATTCGACTTTGATTATAATGATCATAACTGGGTAGTACGCGGCAATTTTGATTATGGCCATCTGGGAGACGCTGATCTGATCTCCACTCACAACAAAAGCCAAGACAATAGCACACAGTCCCCTTATCCTCACACAGCCGTGGGCAAGACAGCCATTGCCGCCGGAATCGAGGCAGGATATGATATTTTTTCTCAAGTAAAGAAAATGAGAGACAATGGTAAAAAACTATATGTATTTGGACGATATGAATACTATGACTCATATCATAAGGCTGCTAAAGGTTTCAGCAAATATGAATGGACTAAAAAACAACGCATGGCCGTCGGTTTGAACTACTATCCTATGAAAGACATCGTAGTAAAAGCCGAATACTCAAAACGCTTCTTGAAAAGCCAGTATAATAACGAACCCTCTTTTTCATTGGGCATAGCTTATGCAGGATTTTTCATTAAATAAACCCGATTATTCATTTTTTAAAATTAAATAGGTATGAAAAGTTTGTTAAAATTCCCCTTACTTGTTGCTGTAGCAACAATGATGACTTGCAGTTTCAGCGCATGCAGTGATAACGATGATCCGACTCCGGATACCGGTACGTCTGAAACAGATGCAAAATTCGAAGCAATCGCAAAACAGTATCTTGATCACACGGTATATGTTACTTACAAGAACCTGGCTGATGAAACCGAACAGCTAGTAAAAGATTTACAAGCATTAAAAAGCAGCAAGACTGATGCAAATGTAAAAGCTACCTGCGAAACCTTCCTTGAAGCACGTGCATGGTGGGAAAAGAGTGAAGCTTTCCTGTATGGGGCAGCTACCGATTTCGGTATCGACCCGCATATTGACTCATGGCCTTTGGACTTGGACGGATTACAGACCGCACTGAAAAATACGGAACAGGTAGAAGCAATGGGTGGTGAAGACGGAGATATTTATGCCGGCGAGAAATTGGGTAATTCTTTATTAGGATTTCATGGTATTGAATACATCCTTTTCGAAGATGGTAGCCCCAAATCAGTTTCTAAAATCAGTGACTTACATCTGACTTACGCCGTAGCTGTAGCTGGTGATTTGCGTAACCGTTGCTGGCAGCTGGAACTTTCATGGAGAGGCGAAAGTGCTGTCAATGCCGACCGTGTCGCTAAAGTCGCAAATGAGTTAGAACTGCCTTACACTGTAAACAGTGGTGAATATTCTTATGGTGAGAATATGCTGAATGCAGGAAAAGCAGGTAGTACATACGCCAGCTGGACATTGGCCATGCAAGCTATCATTGACGGCTGCAAGACTATCGCAGATGAAGTAGGAACTTCTAAAATAGGAAAACCTTATAGCGGAGAAGACCCTGCTTATATAGAATCACCATACAGTCACAAGTCCATTCTAGACTTTTATGACAACATCATCAGTATTCAGAATGCTTACATGGGCGGTATAGAAAATGAACGTGACGAAACCAACTCACTACACAACTATATTGCTGGAGTAGATAAAGAACTGGATACAAAAGTTGTAAATGCCATAAACAATGCTCTGACCAAAATCAATGCCATGGCAGCTCCATTTGTAAACAATATTAAAGATCCAAGTGCAGGTGAAGCAATTAAAGCTTGTCAGGATCTTGATGCCATATTGTCTGATGTTAAAACAGCTTTAAGAAACAATTAAAAAGAACTGTTTACCCCAATGACCACAAAGGATCTGCAAGAGGGTGTCCGGAAAAGGTCTATTGTACTATCTTTTGCTGTAGATGGTGATTTTACATTCGCTCCAAGTACCGGCTTTGTGCTGCCGGATGTCCCCTCTACAACAGACATGATAGTGAAAAAGACCGGGGGAGGACAACCTTATGTAGATTCTTTGGTATATAAATTTGAAAAGTAACTAACTTTAAACATTCTTATATGAATAAGTTATTTAAAATACACTGGCTTGCTGCTCTATGCGGCCTTACAATGCTCTCGCTAACAGCCTGTAATGACGATGACAATCCGGAAAACAAATCTCCGGAAGTCAATCCTGATATCAACGTAAATGTAGAGACCTATGCAGGCGGAGAATTGGGTACAACCTTCAACAATTCCGCTTCTGCTTATGAAGATCCTACTCCTGCAACGGAAAATGCAGGTATGACCGACAAATTCAAATATGGGGAATATTTCTTTGAACGTTCTTATACGCAGAATTCCAAACCTTTCAATGGTTTGGGACCGCTTTATATCCGCAATTCATGTATGAACTGCCACCCCGGATACGGTCATGGCAAACGGGTAGACCGTTATCGTGCTGATGACTGGGGAAATGGATATCTACTTGTTGTGACCGATGGAAAGGATAACTACCTAAGTTCTTTAACGGGAATGCCTCAAACCAAAGCTGTAGCCCCTTTCAAAGCACCAATAGATGAAGATAAGATAAAAATAGACTGGCTGCCTTACACAGACGAATGGGGAAATAAATTTCCTGACGGAGAAACATACAGTCTGATCTATCCGGAAGTGACTATTCCTCAAGATGCATACTACGTACCTTTGGAGGCTACTTATAATCAAGTTGTCACCCCTGTCAACTACTCTGATGTAGTAGTTTTGCTGGAATCTACCATTGGTATCTACGGAACCGGATTACTAGATGCCATTCCCGATGATTCGTTGAAAGCAGAATATGCACGTCAGGAAAAAGCAGGTGTAAAATTGAATCCAGCCATCTTCGCAAACGGAGAGTGGACTTCACTCTATAAGGGACTTACAGGTAAACAATATCCCAAACGTTATACTTACGCTTTGACCAGATCTTCCATACAGGATGGTCCCGGTGCCAATGCAATCTGGAACATCACCAATGTTACCCGTAGTGACCGCCGTTATCACTACATGACTGACACGTATGCCAAAACAGCCTCCAAAGACCCGGATGTACAAAAAGATTTTTATAACTATTTCCCTGAATGGAAACAGACCGGTAATGTAGAACAAGATATATACAACTATCTGATGAATAAGGAACTTCCGGTGGAAATGACAGACGAAGATTATGTAAACTTCATGATATGGCACAGAGGACTGGCAGTTCCTGCCGCACGGAATCTGGATGACGAAACAGTTCAGAGAGGTCACAAATTATTCCGTGAAATAGGCTGTGCTACCTGCCATCGTCCGTCATGGACTACAGGAGACGATAATTATCCCGATCCGAACGGATACTTCAAAGATGGTGACAGCCGTCTGCCACGCTATCCACACCAAACTATCTGGCCATATTCAGATATGGTTCAACACCGCCTGGAAATGAAGAACAATATCCGCACGGGATGGTGCCGTACCACTCCTCTTTGGGGACGCGGACTTTCCTTAATCTGTGCCGGACACAGCGACCGTTTGCATGACTGTCGTGCACGTAATGTCATTGAAGCCATTATGTGGCATGGAGCTTCAAATAGTGACGCACGCTGGAGCATTGACAAGTTCCGCGAACTCAGTAAAGAAGATCGTGACGCCATCGTCAAATTTATTGATGCCATTTAAGCAATGAAACAGATTGTCTCCCTCCTGAATCCTATCACCAATAATATGACAGGACATTCAGGGGGATGAGACAAATTCAAGATTCACCTTCTGGTTATCTTTCAGAAAATTATAACTACATGAAATTATTAAAACGAACTGCCTTCAGTCTGCTAGGCATATTACTTCTGATTCTTACTATAGCTACTATATTGGAAAAAATATATGGTACGGACTTTGTAAACGAGTATATCTACAGTTCCGTACCTTTTGTCATTTTATGGGGAGTAACCGCAATTACTTCCTTATTATACATCATAAAAAGCAAACTGCATCGTCAGCCTGTTATTTTTTTGCTTCATCTTTCTCTTCTCTTTATATTGGCAGGGGCATTCACCACATGGATATATGGAGAACAAGGCACTATGCGTGTCCGCCAAGGAGAACAACAGACCTCTTTCACCGATTCCAAAGGAATTTCCCACCAGCTACCTTTCAGCATCACACTAAACCAATTTGAAATTATTTATTACAAAGGAACCTTGGCTCCAATGGACTTTATCAGTCATATTTCAGTAGCAGACAAAGACTGCCACCGCCAGATACAGGGGAAGGTTTCCATGAATCATATATTTTCATACCAGCACTATCGCTTTTATCAATCAGGCTACAGTGAAGATAATGAAGGAAGCGTATTTAGTGTATCTCATGATCCTTATGGTATAGGAATCACTTATGCAGGATATACTTTATTGCTACTTTCCACCGTTTTCTTTTTCTTCAGCCCGCAAAGTCGGTTCCGCCAACTGCTGAAAAGCCCTTTACTACACAGAAGCTTGACAGTCATCTTGCTTTTATTCGCATTCAGTCTCAACAGTAATTTTCTCAAAGCAAACAGTACATCCCCCAAGGTGCTTCCGCGCGAAGTAGCCGAACATTTTGGAGATTTATATATTTTATACAACAACCGTATCTGTCCTTTACAAACCTTTGCCCGTGATTTTACAGTCAAACTTTACGGTAGTTCCTCATATAAAGGACTGACACCAGAAGAAGTACTTACCGGATGGCTGTTTTATTATGACAGTTGGAAAAATGAGCCAATTATACGAATCAAGAGTAATGAAGCCCGTAAATTACTGGAAATAGAAGGGAATTACGCCAGGCTGAAAGACTATATCAGTACCATTAATGAATACAAGCTGGAAAAAATGATGAACCATATCCGTTCAGGAGAACAGGTGACTGACAAACGAGGCATAGAAGAAGCTGATGAGAAATTCAATATCATCAATTTAGTATGTACCGGTGCCATGATGAAAATATTCCCTTGTCGCAATATAGCCGGAAAGACATTGGAATGGTATTCGCAAAGCGACCAATTACCTCAAGATATGGATAATGACAAATGGGTATTCATTCGTAAATCTATGAGTTATGTAAACGAAATGATTGTGATGAAAAAGTACAATGATGCCTGCCTATTATTAGAAAAAATCAAGAAATACCAGCAGAAAGAGTGTGACGGACTGCTTCCTGCAGATAATAAATTCAAGGCTGAGAAAATATATAATCAATTTGATTATAGCAAATCTGTCGCCATGGCATGTATTTGCATCGGCCTGATATGTTTTATCTATTATTGCCATTGCATGGCATCGCAAAAGAGAACAAGCCGGAAGGCAATCATAATATTGAATATTTTGCTATGGATTGTTTTTACCTATTTGTCGGCTGCTATCTGCCTGCGTGGTTATGTGAGCAATCATCTGCCATTGTCCAACGGCTTCGAAACCATGCAGTTCATGGCATGGTGTACGCTATTGCTCACTTTTCTGCTACAACGTAAATTCGCAATGTTGCTCCCTTTCGGTTTCCTGCTTTGCGGACTTACGTTGATGGTATCCATGCTGGGAGAATCAAACCCACAAATCACACAACTGATGCCGGTTCTGCAATCTCCATTATTGAGTATCCACGTAGTAGTTATCATGATCGCTTATTCGCTGCTGGCATTTATCATGCTGAATGGTGTAACAGCGGTCATACTCCACCAATCACAGAAAGAATGCAAAGAACAAATAGAACGATTGCAGATAATAAGCCAAATAATTCTTTATCCGGCAATTTTCTTACTCGCTATCGGTATTTTCATTGGTGCTGTATGGGCAAACGTATCATGGGGACGCTATTGGGGATGGGATCCTAAAGAAGTATGGGCCTTAATCACCATGCTGGTATATGCCTTGGCACTGCATCCGAGATCACTGCCATGGTTTCATCGCACCATGTTTTTTCATGTTTTCTGTATAACTGCTTTTATAACAGTACTGATTACTTACTTCGGAGTGAATTTTCTGTTAGGAGGAATGCATAGCTACGCAAACGGATAGCCCTCATCCATCAATGAAAAGCTATCCTTTCCGAAACAAATAGAAACCAACTTGGACAAAGAACCTGAAACACTATAAAAAAAGGAAATTACCCCATAAAAGAAGCACTCCCCGCGAATCACTTCGCAGGGAGACTACTAACTAATAACTAACTTGTGGTTTACGTAATTTTTATATGACTTATTTACAATGCAAAGATAAGGTTTGCCATCTGTCTGTGCAATCGCATGATATAGGTATTCTGGACAGTCAGACATCCCTATTTATAGCTATAATAAACGAAAGTAGAAAAGGTATCTATCAAAATCATTATTTGTAGGTATTGTCTGAGATTATTAAATGTTGCAATTTTGCCAAAAAGAATTTATCTTATTATACCGTAACCATTGATGTGGAGTTCTCTCTATTATTATTTCTCTGTAATGTTAGTCACAAAAGAGAGACTATAAAACCTTGTTCCAGGGAAGCATACCTTCGGAACAACAAAAAGTCCGGACTTGGGAAAGCCCGGACCTTTATTTTATATCCATCAATACAAGATATTAATACACCTCTACCTTTGCAGCAACAGCCTTGCATTTGTCACGCAAAGCGTCCAAGTCACTGCCATTAGGAGCATAACAAACCACAACCCCCATACGGCGATTCAATTTTGTATAAGGTTTACCAAAAATACGGAGATAAGTATTTGTCTCCTTACAAACTTCTTCCTCACCACGATAACGGGGAGCTTCCTTGCTGGCAATAGGAGAAAGAATCACTGCACTGGCCCCTATGCGTTCTTGTGTAATTTCAGGAATAGGAAGTCCTAACACCGCCCGCAGATGCAACTCAAACTCATTTAAATTCTGAGTACCTGCCAAAGTCACCATTCCGGTATCATGCGGACGGGGAGAAAGTTCCGAGAAATAAACTCCATTTTCATGGCTCAAGAAAAATTCAACTCCCCAGATTCCCGCACCAGTCAGAGCTGCCGTTACCTTATCAGCCATACGTTGCGCTTCCTTCAAATGTTCGGGATCAATATGTGCCGGTTGGAAACTTTCTCTATAATCTCCTCCTTTCTGTACATGTCCGATAGGCGGACAGAACAAAGTAGGACCGTTTTTCTGAGTGACGGTGAGCAAAGTTATCTCACTATCGAACTGAATAAACTCCTCAATGATCAATTCTTTAATATCTCCACGACTGCCTTCACACCCATAATGCCATGCCTGTTCCAACTCATCCGCGCTTTTGACCAAAGACTGGCCTTTGCCGGATGAAGACATCAAAGGCTTCACCACACAGGGGAAACCAATTTCTTTTGCAGCTTCTTTCAACTCCTCCAGAGACTTGGCATAGAAATATTTGGCTGTCTTTAATCCTAATTCCTTAGCTGCCAAATCACGAATAGCCTTACGGTTCATCGTGAAATTCACAGCACGGGCACTCGGCACTACTTGGATACCTTCCTGTTCCAAATGATACAGACGTTCGGTACGGATAGCTTCAATTTCAGGCACAATTATATCTGGCTTGTGTTTGGCTACCACAGCATCCAATGCATCACCGTCAAGCATACTGAACACTTCAAATTCATCAGCCACCTGCATGGCCGGAGCACCTGCGTAAGAGTCGCAAGCAATAACATACTGCCCTTTACGTTTTGCCGCAATGACGAATTCTTTACCTAATTCGCCGGAACCCAGCAATAAAATCTTCTTAGTCATAGTATTTACATATGTTTGATATTCCTTACAAAAAACGGAGAGTTGAGAACAAGACACCTCTTGATTCCCAACTTTCCATCTGCAAAGATAGTGTATTTTATAAACTATACGATATCATTGAAGCAATATTTGGATCATTCAGTACAAAGAAAACACCCACTCCCAAAGCGATGAGCCACAATACGATAAATATAATTTTGGTTACAATGGACATGGGTTGCCAACCTCCAAAATGACGCATCAGCATGTGTATCAGTCCTATAATAGGAATACCGATAACCAGAATACCTGCAACGGACATAGCGACAGTCAACCCCGGAGAGCTACCCACCGTAGCCCAATTAACTGCAGGCAGCACCTCATAAAGCACTGCCGGCAATGCAGCAATCAGCCCCGTAGCCGCCATCAGCAATGCAAAAAAGACAATCAATAATACAAACAATACAGGCGCACAGCAAATAGCAATGAAAACAAGCAGGAATTTGATAAGGAACCCCGCCACAGACACAATCCCCTCCCCTATCTTTTGCAAGATACTTCTAGGACGATCTGAGCGTACATAATCATTCACTTTTTCAAATCCGTCTGTTACAGTCTTGCCTATATTCTCCACATTAATAGCAGCCCCCTTCATGGCGAGTTTCTCGGGGGCGGTATGCGCCATAGGAATAATAATCCACGCTATGATATAAGCCAATATCACCCCATGAACAAAGAAGCCAAGAACCAATAGAATGATACGTACCCAAGTAACATCCCATCCCATATAAGCGGCCAATCCGGAAGCCACACCACCCAGCACTTTATTGTCCGGATCACGAAACAGACGGCGTATAGTGGTCCCTTTTGTCTTTTCCGAACCGGATGTTTCTCCATTCCCTTCACCAGAGAGTTCTTCAGGTTTACCCATCCGGGCTATGATTTCTTCCACATCCTCAATGGTAATAACCTGTTTGCCCTCATTCAAACGGTCAGCAAACAGTTCAGATATGCGTAATTCCATATCATGTACAATCTCCTCCGCACCTTCCTCACGACGAAAGTGAATGCGTAAATTTGCTAAATAATTATCCAACAAGTGGTAAGCGTCTTCGTCTATATGATAAACGGTACCTCCTAAATTTATGGTTAAAGTCTTTTTCATTGTATCCTGTTTTTAATTGTTTTTTAAATGATTCACTGTATTCGTCAACTCCTCCCAAGCAGTCTCCAATCCGCTAAGGAATATTTCACCCTGAGGAGTGAGATTATAATATTTACGAGGTGGTCCCTGAGTAGACTCTACCCATTCGTATGAGAGCAGGTCATCGTTTTTCAGCCGGGTAAGCAGCGGATAAAGCGTCCCTTCTACTACAATGAGCCGGGCTTCTTTCAATCTTTGAATGATATCCGAAGCATATGACGGCTCTTTGTGCAACAACAATAAAATGCAGTATTCCAGCATTCCTTTGCGCATCTGAGATCGTACATTGTCTACATTCATAATTTATAATACTTTGTTTGGCACAAATATATGTATTATATCAGTACCATGTATTGCATAGTTCTATTATTTTGCATAAATTAATATTTAAACAAGTAAAAGAAAGGAAGTTCCCTTTTTTTTGTTGTAAAAAGTTTATCTTTGTTTCTCGTTATAACCCTAAAAAGATATAAAGATCATGTTTACCATACAAAAAGCGACAACCAATGATATTCAGTTGATTAACGAGATGGCTCAGATTGTATTTCCGGCCACCTACCAGGAAATTCTTTCAAAAGAACAATTGGATTACATGATGGACTGGATGTACTCTCCGAAAAATCTGCGTAAACAAATAGAAGAAGAAGGGCACATCTATTACATAGCTTACAAAGATGGAGAAGCTGCCGGATATGTTTCCATACAGCCCGAAGGAGAACATTTATTTCATCTGCAGAAAATCTATGTACTTCCTCGTTTTCAAGGTTGCCGGTTGGGCAAAGCACTATTTGAGCAGGCCGTCAAAGCAATTAAAGAAATCCATCCCGGACCTTGCGAAATGCACTTGAATGTAAACCGTAACAATAAGGCTTTACAATTCTACCAACATTTAGGAATGGAAAAAGTTGCAGAAGGAGATTTCTATATAGGCAACGGATATTATATGAACGATTATATCATGGGACTGAAAATCTAACCCTATCTTACAAAAACAAAATGGACGAATATCGTATCAACGGATTGACCATAAAAGAAAATTTGCTGCAACTGGCAGAAAATGGAAATAAAAAGTTCACCGAATCGCTGCATCCGGGAATAGAAAATGTATTGGGTATCCGCATCCCTGCCCTAAGGCGGTTAGGAGCACAAATTGCCAAAGATGACTGGGAGAGTTATCTACAGACTGCGGATACTTATTATATGGAAGAACGTATGTTGCAAGGTATGGTAATAAGCAATCTGAAAATGAAAGACATAGAAGCATATCTTTCACTGGTTGCCCGGTTTGTTACCATCATCAACAGTTGGTCTGTTTGTGACACTTTTGACTTTTACGGCAAACAACGGTTTGTTGACAAGAACAAGAAAAGGGTCTGGCTATTTTTGGAAAACTGGATGAAATCCGACAAAGAATATGAGATACGTTTCGGAGTAGTAATGGCAATGGCTCATTATATTGACGAAGAGTATATAAACAACGTATTGCAATGGATGGACCGGATCAGTCACGAAGGATATTATGTGAAGATGGCTGTAGCATGGGCTTTATCCGTATGTTATGTCAAATTTCCTCAAAAGACGGTGAACTATCTGAAGGAAAATCATTTAGATGACTTTACCTACAATAAAGCGCTACAAAAAATCATAGAATCTTATCGGGTAAGCACGGAGGACAAAGAAATCATCCGCAGCATGAAAAGAAAAAACAAATAATGTTCATTATTTACCGCAAAGAGGATTTGAATCCTTCCGAAAGAAATTCACCATTCATATTCGGAAAGATTCAAACTGCTCCAGCAGCTATTAATAATTGGGAAAAGTTATTCCTCCCAAACCAAATAAGCTGAAACCAGCCAATGATTCAATTTATTGCCATCCACCTGTTGTGCCTCAGGGATACTTACCTTAAAAGAATGTTTACCGGCCGGCAAGTCACCAATAACAGCCTCCTCAGGCATCACATCGCTACCCGGACACCAATTGGAACGGGATAAATCTGAAGAAGCCAAAGGTTCTTCAATCTCTTTTTTGTCGTATAACCCTTATCACCTATATATGCGGCAACTCGTGGTATCAGCCATACTCCCGTAGCTGGGTTAAAACGGCGGAAAGAAGCACAGTCGTCACGCCAAGGAATGAAATTCAACACCTCCTTGCCATCAACAGACACAATGTTTCGTTTCTCCACAAACTCATCTCCGCCACTATGCCCCCCGTGACCTGTAACAATATACTTCAAACGAACATTCTTGGCAGCTTTCGACATATCAAAATCCATCACCACATCTTTGCGTGAGAAAATATCCGGATAAGCCTGTCCGATATAATACACCGTATTCATCAAAGGCTTCACACGGCGCTCCGGCATCACGTCGCAAGTGATCTTACTCTCCTTCACGTCCAATTCCATGCTGGCCACATACCCCTCGGCAGTCCATGTATCAATATAAATTCCCACGTATACCTCTCTCTCCAATGCCGGATAAAGATCGGTAATATCCTGCACCCAAGTCACACTCTTTTCCCATTTCGGGATATATACAGGACGTCTCTTGCTGCTCAAAGAATCATTATCCGAACTATAATACCCCACACCGAACGGGGTCATAAAACGCATCAGTTCAAGGGTAGGCACATAATCCTTACCCGGAACAATACCAATCATTTTTTCATATTTGGCACTGTCTACCGCAGGAAACGCCCTCTTGCCTTCGGCTATATTCATCAGATTGATCACCGATTCTTTGGGAAGCACAAAACAAGAGCCAGATTTATCCCAACGGTCACCATTGGAAGCTACAGTTACTTTCAGGGTAACATCCACATCTCTTTTGTAATCGGGCAAGGTTATTTTCTTTAAAATAATACGCCCGTTTACCAGACGGATCACTCCGTCAGCATTGGCAGGAGTATAATTAGGAAAAGAGTCGGGACGAAAACAAACAGGGGTCTTGTCGAATACTTGAATATGAGTATTTCCCAATGCCGGTAATTCTTTGTGATTTGCGGCATCGGCCGGCATCATAAAAGTTGCCGCCACAGCCAGTGGAGCAATAAAGGTCAGCAGGTTCATTCTTTTTAATTATAGGTTAGTAATCAAGGGTATATAAATTAATTTCACAAAAAAACTACACGGATTTACACAAATCTTCCGATCTGTATAAATCCATGTAATCTACAATAAAAAGGGGTTATTGATGCTGTTCACGCAACAAATCATTCACAGTCTTCACCGGATTAAAGGTACTCAACGGCACTTCAACGAAAACAGTGTTCCAGTCACTCATCGCACCATTCCACAAGCCCGGAAGTTCCAATGCTTTCAGTTCTCTACCGTTCTTTGATTTATAAGAGATAAAACCTGTAGCCTTATCCACATACTTCACCAAGTCGAATTTGTTTCCTTTATAATCTCGTACCGCACACACCAAATCCACCGGATTAAAGTGAGTACCTTTCTCGAACATCTCTTTCTTGGCCGGATCATTCATGTCAATCTGAGAACTTTCCAAAATTTGCAGTGAAACAGTACCATCCGCATTATAAGCCAGGAACGGACCGCCACCCGGCTCGCCCACATTCTTCACCATACCGCATACACGCATCGGACGGTTTAACTTCTTACGCAGATAAATAACCAAATCGGCATCTTCCAGATCCTTGATATCCGGTTTGCGGCAACATAAAGTCTGCTGTAAGAAACGAATGATCTCTTCCAGCTGCGCATGTGTATATTTACCGCCATCCAGCAATTCCAAATATTCAAATACCTGCTTCTGCAGAGTAACCAGTACCCCCGCAATCAGCTTTTTATACGTAACAGTATCCTCTTTCAAGCGATCGGGCACCACATTATCTATATTCTTGATAAAGATAACATCGGCATCCAGGTCATTCAGATTCTCAATCAGCGCGCCATGCCCTCCCGGACGGAACAACAGTTTGCCTTTATCGCGGAAAGGTTTGTTCTCCATATCGGCAGCAACCGTATCCGTACTCGGTTTCTGTTCAGAAAATGACACATCATATTCTACTCCATACTTCTTTGCATAAACGGCAACCTTCTCTTCCACCAGCTTTGTGAACAATTCACAATGTTCCGTAGAAACGGTGAAATGCACATTCACTTTTCCGGTTCTGCCTGCCGCATACAACGCGCCTTCCACCAAATGTTCTTCCAGCGGCGTACGCACACCATCCGCATACCGATGGAATTTCAACAACCCCTTCGGTAATGCCCCATAGTTCAAGCCGGCAGCTTCCAGCAGATTGGCTACTATAGGTTTATAATCCTTCCCGGCCATCAAAGCATCAATATTCTTTCCTGTATTATCCATACAAGCCGCATTCAAGTCATTGTAGAATGCGAAGCTATGAATATGGTCGAAAAATTTCTTTTCGAAATCTGTCTTCGGAGTATTGTAATCAGCCCCCAGGAATTCGAACAAATTCTTGAACATGCGGCTGGCAGCACCAGAGGCGGGTACAAACTTCACGATGGTTTTCTCACCTTCCTTATATGTATCCCATGCTTCCAAATAATTTTTCATTTCAATTTCGGCGGGAGCCATGATTCCCTTTTCAACAGAAGCGGCCGCATCCAGCTTCAAAAATGGGAAACCCTTTTCAAAGCAAGCCAGTTGTTCTGCAATCTGCTGCTCGGAAATTCCTTTTTTCACTAATAAGTCTTTGTCTTCAGGTGTTAACATAAGTACATGATTTTATATGGTTTAAATAAATTGTTACCTTATTCTTTCACTATTAATTGCCCAAAAATACAAAAAAATGCGAGAACACTACCTAATAAATAAAGAAAAAAACTACCTTTACCCTCGAAAAGATTTCACGTGTTATGGAAGAAAAAGCATTTTTCACAGCCAAAGAGCGTGAGCAACTGTTCGCCCTCTATAAACGATTGCTGCAATTATCCGGCGACACCTTGCAGAAGGGTGATTGCCATAAGTTAAAAATACACCTCATAAAAGCAGTTGCCGAAGGTAACCTGCCACGAAATTGTTTCGGGATGAATCCTATCATCAAAGATATGCAGACCGCCGTCATCGTGGCCGAAGAAATTGGGATGAAACGGGCTTCCATCCTGGGGATCATGCTGCACGAATCGGTAAAGAACCATTTATGCACCTTAGCATCTGTACAACAGGAATATGGAGAGGATGTAGCGGGGATCATACGCGGTCTTGTGAAAATCAATGAGCTATACTCCAAAAGCCCTACCATAGAATCGGAAAATTTCCGCAACCTGCTACTCTCTTTTGCCGAAGACATGCGTGTTATTCTGATCATCATTGCAGACCGCGTGAACCTGATGAGACAGATAAAGGAGACTCCCAATATAGAAGCACGCACCCAAGTAGCCAACGAAGCTGCCTATCTGTACGCACCGCTGGCACATAAGCTGGGGCTATACAAACTGAAATCGGAACTAGAAGACCTTTCCTTGAAATATACCGAACACGACGTATATTATCATATAAAGGACAAACTGAACGAAACGAAAGCCTCCCGTGACAAATACATAGCCGCCTTTATCGAACCGATACAGCACAAGCTGGAAGAAGCAGGATTAAAGTTCCACATGAAAGGGCGTACCAAGTCCATCCATTCCATCTATCAGAAAATGAAGAAACAGAAATGTCCCTTCGAAGGAGTGTATGACTTGTTTGCCATCCGAATCATTCTGGACTCTCCCGTCGACAAGGAAAAACAAGAATGCTGGCAGGTATATTCCATTGTGACCGATATGTATATGCCCAATCCCAAACGTCTGCGCGACTGGCTCTCCGTACCCAAAAGTAACGGATACGAATCCTTACACACCACTGTAATGGGGCCTGAAGGCAAATGGGTGGAAGTACAGATACGCACCGAACGCATGGACGAGATAGCAGAACGTGGTCTGGCAGCCCACTGGCGTTACAAAGGCGTAAAAGGAGAAAGCGGTTTAGATGAATGGCTGACCTCCATCCGGGAAACACTGGAGAACGCCGACAGTGACCTGGAAGTGATGGACCAGTTCAAACTGGAATTATACGAAGACGAAGTATTCGTATTCACCCCCAAAGGTGACTTGTACAAGATGCCGAAAGGAGCGACCGTACTGGACTTTGCCTTCGCCATCCACAGCAAACTGGGTTCCAAGTGTATCGGAGCAAAGGTGAACGGAAAGAACGCACAATTAAAGCAAACGCTGAACAGCGGCGACCAAGTAGAAGTCATGACTTCAAACACCCAGACACCCAAACGCGACTGGCTGAACATCGTCACCACTTCGAAGGCAAGAACCAAAATACGCCAGGCCATCAAAGAGATAGAAGCCCGCCAGACAGAGTTCGCCAAAGAGACCATAGAACGTAAATTCAAGAACCGCAAGCTGGAATACGACGAAGCAGTGATGATGCGCCTGATAAAAAAGCTGGGATACAAAACCGTAACCGAGTTCTACCAGGACATAGCCAACGAGACAAGAGATGCGAACGACATCATCGAAAAATACCTGGAACTGAAGAAAAAGGAAACGGAAAACCGGGAAGATATTGTCTATCGCAGCGCCGAGAATTTCAGCATGCAGACAGCACAGGATGACAAGACCTTCAAAGAGGATGTGCTGGTCATTGATCAGAATTTGAAAGGACTGGACTTCAAATTAGCCAAATGCTGTAACCCTATCTATGGCGATGATGTATTCGGGTTTGTAACCATCAGCGGAGGAATCAAAATACACCGTACCGACTGCCCTAACGCACGAGAATTGCAATCACGTTTTGCCTACCGTATCGTAAAGGCGCGTTGGGCTGGAAAAAGCCACGGCAAACAATACCCCATCACGCTGCGCATCGTCGGTCATGATGATATAGGAATTGTGACAAATATCACCTCCATTATCAATAAGGAAAACGATATCCTGCTCCGTTCCATCAGCATCGACTCGCACGACGGGCTGTTCAGCGGCATGATGACCGTAATGGTAGATGACACTTCAAAGCTGGAATCATTAGTAAAAAAGATAAAGACAGTAAAAGGAGTAAAACAGGTAAACAGAGGATAAACCCATCCCAAGCTTAAAAAAAATGAATGAACTGCATAAACGACTAAAAAGCTTTACATACGCCTGGAAAGGCGTATGTAGTTTTTTAAGTAAGGAACACAATGCCTGGATACATTGCACAGCCATCATCGCCGTAACCATTGCAGGCATCCGGTTGGAAATAACACGCACCGAATGGCTTGTCATCCTCCTGTGCTTTGCAATGGTACTGGCTGCCGAAGCATTCAACACAGCCATAGAACGCCTGGTAAACCTGGTATCCCCGGACTACCATCCTGTGGCCGGAGACGTAAAGGACATAGCAGCAGGAGCCGTACTGATTTGCGCCATATTTGCCGCCATCATAGGGTTGATAATCTTTGTCCCTTATTTTTAAAGGTGTTAATTTACCATTTATTTCACTAACAGTTAAAGACCTTTTATAAAAAAAACAGTAATTTAGCCCCGATAATTTTTAAACAGTGGAACTAATGAAGAAAATTTTGCTTTCAACATTATTGTTGATTATAGGGTTAACCACATACGCAGCCGTATGGCAATCTCAAGGAGAAGCAGAAATAACCTTTGAGAAAACAACACATAATTTCGGTTCATTTCCCGAGTCAAGCCCGAAAGTTACCTGTGTTTTCAAATTCAAAAATTCGGGAGATGGTCCCCTAGTCATCCATCAAGCGATCGCATCTTGCGGATGTACTGTTCCCCAATATCCTAAAGAGCCCATCAAACCGGGTGAAAGCGGACAGATAACAGTGACTTATAATGGAGCCGGCAAATTTCCGGGACATTTCAAGAAATCAATCACTATCCGCACAAACGGGAAAAATGAGATGACACGTCTTTATATAGAAGGTGACATGACCCCGAAAGACACAGCTGCCGAATAGAATTCTCACATCATAAGAGAGAGGATGTATCAAAACAAAAGAAGATTCGAGTTTGATACATCCTCTTTTTATATCCGGAAAACACTGCCCCGCCTGCCTGTATGCAAGTAAAAACAAAAAAATAAGAAAAAAAGAACATTTTTCCCCAATAATAAGCCACTCTTATTCTGATTAAAATAACGTACTTTGCAGCAAATTTAAGAGAACAATGACAAACAAGCTATTATTCCTTGTCCTACTGGCCCTCTGTTTCAGTGGCTGTGACATGCTGGAAACCCATCCATACGATGTACATATTACAGGAGAAAGAGAACTGAACAACAAAAACATCCAGTTGATAGAAAACAAAATGCAAGGCAAAAAAACAATCCGCTTTGCCATGATCAGTGATACCCAACGATGGTACAACTCTACCGAGGATGTTGTAAAAGCCCTCAATGCCCGTGGTGACATAGACTTTGTCATTCACGGAGGAGACCAGTCCGACTTCGGTGTCACAAAAGAATTCATATGGATGCGGGACATATTTAACAAATTCCAGATGCCCTACGTATGCCTTTTAGGCAATCACGACTGTCTGGGTACAGGTGAAGACGCATACAGGGCCATTTATGGAGATCCCAACTTCGCCTTCACAGCCGGAAATGTACGCTTTATCTGCCTCAATACCAATGCGATGGAATATGATTATTCGGAACCGGTTCCCGATTTCAACTTTATAGAAAATGAACTGAACAACCTGTCGCCTGAAATAGAAAAAACGGTATTCGCAATGCACGTAAAACCTTTTGAATTTGTATTCAACAACAATGTAGCAAAAATCTTCCAACTATACGTCAACCAGTTCCCCAAAGTCCAGTTCTGTCTTTACGGCCATGAACACAAATTCGCAGTAGATGATCTATTCAACGACGGAGTTCTGTATTTCCAATGCCCCTGCATAGACAAACGCATCTACTTATTATTCACCATTAAAGAAGATGGAACCTACGATTATGAAACAGTTGAATTTTAAAAAGATATTTCTGAACCTATTGTGGCCACTATTGCCTTTTACGGCACAAGCCCAAGAAAATAATACACTTTACTCCATCTTATCCAAAGACAGCATACTTGTCCCCTCTCCTTCCGTTCAAAACCAAGAGGAAGATATTGTAACCCAAATGCCAAACCGGCACCATAAATACGACAAGCGCGTACACCGTTACAGGCGTGCGTGGGAAGCTTTGATCCCCACCCACACCAAATTACAGTACGCCGGTGGAATGGGCCTGTTATCCTGGGGCATAGGCTGGGATTATGGAAAAAGAGGCCAATGGGAAACCGATCTTCTTTTGGGCTTCATCCCCCGCTACTCATCCAAACATTTCAAGATGACCATGACCTTGAAACAAAATTATATCCCGTGGAGTATCTGGCTGGGCAAAGACTTCTCGCTGGAACCGCTGACTACCGGAATCTATTTCAACACCGTATTCAGCGATGATTTCTGGACAAGCGAACCCGAGCGCTATCCCCGTGGATACTACGGATTTTCCACCCGTATCCGCACCCATATCTTTCTGGGACAACGCGTCCGTTTCGACGTGCCCGAAAAGTACCGGAAGTTCTCTAAAAGTATCACTGCATTCTACGAAATCAGCACATGCGATTTATACGTTGTCAGTGCGTTCAACAACAGTTATTTGAAACCCGATAACTATCTGAGACTATCATTTGGATTGAAATTTCAGATATTCTAATCAAATCATGAGGATGTTTCTCTATTTTTTCACTATTTTTGGGCATTTATTATGATAAATTTCAAAAATAATAACATAGAGAAACATGAAACAAGAAGAAGAAAAATCGGTTGGATTGCCCGATAACGCGTTCCGACCTCTGAAACCGGGGGAACAATATCACCCCATCATGTCACCAAACAAAAAATATCCCGAAGTAAACCTATGGTCTGTGCTATGGGGTATCGCCATGGCGGTATTATTCTCGGCGGCCGCAGCTTACCTGGGATTAAAAGTGGGACAGGTTTTTGAAGCCGCCATCCCTATCGCCATCATCGCCGTAGGTGTATCGGGAGCCGCCAAGCGTAAAAACGCGTTAGGTGAGAATGTCATCATCCAATCCATCGGTGCCTGTTCGGGAGTCATAGTGGCAGGAGCCATCTTCACATTGCCCGCCCTTTATATATTGCAGGACAAATACCCCGAAATGACAGTCAACTTCTTTCAGATGTTTGTCAGCTCACTGCTGGGAGGTATTCTGGGAATCCTGTTCCTCATCCCCTTCCGTAAATATTTCGTCAGCGACAAACATGGCGAATATCCCTTCCCCGAAGCCACTGCCAGTACGCAAGTGCTTGTTTCCGGCGAGAAAGGCGGAAGCCAGGCAAAGCCATTGCTTTTTGCAGGGCTAATAGGAGGTCTGTATGATTTCATTGTAGCCACATTCGGCTGGTGGAATGAAAACTTCACCACCCGCGTATGCGGCTGGGGTGAGATGGTTGCCGAAAAAGCCAAACTGGTGATGAAAATAAACACCGGTGCGGCAGTATTAGGCTTAGGCTATATTGTCGGCTTGAAATACGCGGCTATCATTTGTGCCGGTTCATTAGTGGTATGGCTGGTTATTGTTCCGGGTATGGCCCTGTTGTTCGGCGATCAAGTGCTGAATGCATGGAATCCGGCCTTGACACAAACCATTAGCGAAATGTCACCCGAACTTATATTCAAAGAATATGCCAAGAGTATCGGTATCGGTGGTATCGCCATGGCAGGTGTGATCGGTATCGTGCGCTCATGGGGCATTATAAAGAGTGCTGTGGGACTGGCCGCCAAAGAGATGGGCGGCAAGAAGGTGGAAGCAAACGTCATCCGCACGCAAAAAGACCTTTCCATGAAAGTGATCGCCTTCGGTTCCATCTTCACCATCCTGCTGATCTTACTGTTCTTCTTTTTTGATGTGATGCATGGAAATGTATTACACAGCATTGTAGCCATCCTGCTCGTAGCCGGCATTGCATTCCTGTTCACCACCGTAGCAGCCAACGCTATCGCCATAGTCGGCACTAACCCAGTATCGGGAATGACACTGATGACACTGATACTTGCCTCGGTAGTAATGGTTGCCGTTGGACTAAAAGGCGCTACCGGCATGGTTGCCGCACTGGTCATGGGTGGTGTGGTATGTACGGCACTGTCAATGGCAGGCGGCTTCATCACAGACTTGAAAATCGGTTACTGGCTGGGTAGCACGCCTGCCAAACAGGAAACATGGAAATTCCTCGGCACACTGGTATCGGCAGCAACTGTGGGCGGCGTCATCATGATCCTGAACAAGACCTACGGCTTCTCCACCGGCGCATTGGCAGCTCCGCAGGCCAACGCGATGGCAGCCGTAATAGACCCGTTGATGAACGGTGTAGGCGCTCCCTGGCTGCTTTACGGAATAGGCGCCGTACTGGCATTGGTGCTGACCTACTTCAAAGTACCCGCACTGGCTTTTGCGCTGGGTATGTTCATTCCACTGGAATTGAACCTGCCGTTGCTGGTAGGCGGAGCGGTGAACTGGTATGTCACTACCCGCAGCAAAGACGAGGCGGTGAACGCCGAACGTAGCGAGAAGGGAACTTTGCTGGCATCCGGATTCATAGCCGGAGGCGCATTGATGGGGGTTGTCAGTGCCGCCATGCGCTTTGGCGGTATCAATCTGGTCAATGAAGAATGGCTGAGCAACCCGTTGAGCGAAGTGCTGTCAATAGTCGCCTATATCCTCCTGATCATATGGCTGGTTAAAGCCAGTATGCATATCAAGAAAAAATAACCCTTTTTCAAATACCGTGAAAATAAAAGCTATATGAAACGAATCTTACTAATGAGTTTACTTGCAATCTCTACCGCATTGTCTGCCCAGAAACCTGTAGAGTTGGAATTATGGCCCGATGGCGCCCCCAACTCCAACGGCATCACCACCCCCGAGCAGAAATTAGAGAACAACCGGATTTCCAATGTCAGCGAGCCTACCCTTACCGTTTATCCGGCAGCCAAACCGAACGGACTGGCCGTCGTGGCTTGTCCCGGAGGGGGATACATACGCCTGGCAATGAATCACGAAGGGCACGATATGGCAGACTGGTTCAACGCACAAGGCATCACATACGCCGTATTGAAATACCGTATGCCATGATGGTTGAGCGACGCCCATCAGGCTATCCGGCAAGGCATCACATCCTGTTTTATCCCGTCATAAGCATCTGTTTCAGTAAATGTCTCTAAAAAATAAGATGGCATATGAAGATGATAGGGCATGACCATTTCATATGCCATTCTTATTGTCATTTTTCCGTGCTTTCTCACATACTTCTATCCGACAGGACATGACGTTCCGGAAGAAGTCTGATGACCTCTTCTGATTCTGTGAGTAAAATCATCTCATGCTGCTTTAGCTGTTTTGTTTCTGATTTTTTCTATCATCAGTATGGCATTTGCCGTATGTATTCCAAAGAAAATCCACAGTATTTCCGTCTTCCTGTTTCTGGCCTTTATCCTTGAGAGCGAGTAATGTTGCTTTTGAGTGCCGAAGCTTCCTTCAAGCCGTGTTGCCCTTTCTTTTGAGAGTTCGCTTCTAAGCACCTTCCTCAAAGGCTCATCTTTGGCCGCCCTTCCCTTGCGCACAAAGGATGTGGATATCCCATATTTTGTACAGAACTTTCTGTTGGCATTATTGGCATATATGGAATCAGCAGCCACGCGTTTCACCCTCACATTCATGAGCTTCTGCTGCATGCGGATACAGTCCTTCAGGCGTATACCTTCGTTGAAAGCCTTGAACGAGAGGTGTTCGATGAACGATATGCCGTCTATCTGTATATTATTGACCTTTGCACCGAACTCGACGGACTTGGTTTCCTTGCCTCTGACGATGGGACATACATAATGACGGTCAGCTGACGATGCGGTCCCTGACTTTCCGCCCTTCAAACATTTCCTTTTCTTGTACAAGCACCTTTCTGATGATGGAAAGACGCTTCTGGTAATCCTGGGTATATCGGAGTAAAGCACCGTACTCGCTATGGATCCCATCCCTTTGACTGAGGAGCTTTTCAAGAAGCTTGATCATACGGCGCTTAAGCATTCTTGTCCTTGAAGCTCTCCTCTTTCTTTTCTTGCAGTAGGACAGATAGGATTCCGCCACATTCCTGTATTTGTTGCGCGGACGCCTTATGCCCAGAGCTCCCTGCAATGCCGGCATATATGCCTGTAGAGCCATTCGAGGCTTTCCCAAAGGAGTTTCATGTCCGTAGGAAAACGCATGTGGCTTTCATAGCATGTGGCATCGGTCATGCAGACGTGAAGGTTATCAAGATAAGGTTTCCAGTGTGAAGCCAGGAGCTCCTGGAAAGAATCAATGTCAAGGCGGGATGCTATCTCATTACGGATGGCACTGACTATCTTGAAGTTGGTTATGGGAAGGGACGGGGGAATCATAATTCCACAGAAAATCTGGTAGTGTATGTTCCCGTTCAGATGTTCCACCAGTTGCCTGTCGGAGAATCCGGTGTATGCCTTCAGGACCATAAGGGCGATCTTTGCGGAAGGACTGAATCTGTTCCTGCGTCCCAGGCGCCGGTCCGACAGGCCGGCGGCTTTTGCCATACATTCAAACGGAAAGACAGAATGAAGCCTGCCAAGCTCACTCTCATGAAAACTCTTGCGGTATTTTTCCAGAATATCAAATTCTGTAAAACCCAAAGTAGGGTGAATTTCTGAAATATTCACTATCTTTGCCATATCTTATTAGTTTGGATATTTCCCCCGTTTTGGCCGTCAAACCTTATTTTCGGGGGAATACCTAAAGATACAAAAAAGCCAACTAATTCGCAATACTTTGTGTATGAATTAGTTGGTTGATTTTGTAATATTTAATGAATGTCCCCACTTAAAAGGGTCGTATCAAGCTCTGTATGGAGTAATGATACGACCCTTTCTTTAGTCTTTTAGGATGCTCAATTTTCAGATTATAAGTTCATATTTCCAAAAACTGAATTGGGACACACCCACTTTCTATTTCCAATAAACACCTGCATCTTTATCTGCAAAAGACAAAAAAAACAGGCATTCGTTTCTCTTATCGCTTATTTTCTTGCGCCAAGCTGAATATCCAAGTGATACAAAGCCACATCACCACCCAGCTTGATCTTGTCCAAAATACCTTGAACGGTAGCTTCCTCTTCCACCTGCTCGCGTACAAATCCCCACAAGAAATCCTGAGAAGCCTTGTCCTTTTCAGCAGAAGCAACATCTACCAGTTTGTCAATCAATTCGGAAACATGGCATTCATGCTTGTATACATGCTCGAACACATCCAGCGGAGAGGCCCATTCCTGAGGAACAGCATCCACAGCCCCCACCTTGGCTTGTCCGCCACGTTTCATCACATATTGCGCCAACATATCAGCGTGATCATTCTCCTCATGAGCCTGCGCTTTCATCCATGAAGCAAAACCTTCATAGCCTTTCGCAGCGAAAAAATAAGACATGGAAAGATAAAGATTGGCCGACCACATTTCGGCTACAATCTGAGCATTAATTGCGTCTTGTAATTTTTGTGAAATCATAATTCTTTTATTTTTAGTTAAATTGTAACTGTTGCAAATATATAATTTTTCTAGCGATTAACACTATGTCTGTCCACCTTTTTATAAAAATTATATTTTATCTCATCCAAATCTTTGCGGTTCAAAAGAAAAGTCTTACCTTTGCACCCGCTAATACGGGTTATTAGCATTAATTCAAATCATTAATTATAAAAACATTATTTAGAAATGGCAACTAAAATCAGATTGCAAAGAAACGGACGCAAAAGCTATGCGTTTTATTCAATCGTTATCGCAGACGTAAGAGCTCCACGTGATGGTAAATTTACTGAAAAAATTGGTACTTATAACCCTAATACCAATCCTGCCACAGTAGATTTGAATTTTGAACGCGCACTTCATTGGGTAATGTGCGGTGCACAGCCTACTGATACAGTACGTAACATCCTGTCAAAAGAAGGTGTTTACATGAAAAAGCACTTGCTGGGGGGTGTTGCCAAAGGCGCATTCACAGAAGCAGAAGCTGAAGCTAAATTCGAAGCTTGGAAAAACAACAAACAATCCGGTCTGGCTACTTTGAAGGCTAAACTGGACGAAGCAAAGAAAGCTGAAGAAAAAGCTCGTTTGGAAGCTGAAAAGAAAGTAAATGAAGAAATTGCCAAGAAAGTAGCTGAAAAGAAAGCTGCTGAAGCTGCTGCCAAGGCTGAAGCAGAAGCCGCTAACGCTCCTGCTGAAGAAGCACCTGCTGTTGAAACTACTGAAGCTCCTGCTGAAGCATAACTCATTTTACTTCAAAAAGAACAGCTCCTCTGATTATATCAGAGGAGTTTTTTTATGCTCTTATCCGAAGAATCAAAGGGAGTTTATCTCATCTTCCGAAAGTCCGGTAACTTTTGCGATTTCAGCTATGGAAAGCCCGGCATTCTTTAAATTTCCTGCAATAGTTTGGGCTTTCATCCATTCACCTTTCACAATGCCTTCCTCCATCCCTTTCACAAGTCCTTCCTCCATCCCTCTCGCAATGCCTTTCTGAATAGCTGTATCAATCACATTGTTCCAATCTCTATATACTTTCAAACTCTCCTCATAGGCATAAAGGTTCTCTTTTGAGAACTGAGCAATTTCGGCAGCCTCAAACAGCCGGTTGAACACACGTTCCTGAAGGGCAGTGGGGCGTTCCATCAAACGGGCCAGATTCTTGAGCACAAACATCCATTTATCAAACAACGTATCCAACTCCTGCTCGGTTTTATGGAATTTGGGCATTTCCAGATACACAAAAGTCAGTTTGTCAAAAAACACTTCATGAGTAGTTGTATCCATCAGCTTCACTTCATGGCGGAAGCTGGAAGACGAAACATCATCCAAGGCAAAATTCAAAATACCGATCACATACACCGCTTTCAGTTCATAGTCCCAGATTTCCCCTTTAATAGCCTGTTCCCTGATAGGATAGGTAGCATAGTAAATACTCCGGTCCTTGAAAAACTGTTGCTCCCCTCTCTGCATTTCTATCAGAATCTTTTCTCCTTTTTCATTTTCACAATAGACATCAAAGACAGCCCGGCGGTCAGTCTCTTTGCTGCCCAGATGCTCTGTGTTCAAGTAGGTGACATCCTCAATGACCTGCTTGCCGTCGAACAAGGCATTCAGGAAGCCAATAAGAATTTCTTTGTTCAAGTCGGTTCCAAACAATAATTTGAATGCAAAGTCCGTATAGGGATTTACATATCTTTCACGCAATCCTTCACTACACATAAGCGTTTGATATTTAAAGTTGTTTTAACTCTGTTGAAAGCAGTTCAATACAAAGGAACGAAAAAAAAGCGGATTTCAAGAAAGTTATCTGCTAATAAATTGTTAATGTTCCAATATGTCACTCACCTCTATAGGGGGAAAGCGTTTATACAAAGACGGAAATAACTGTATAAAGAGTTTCGTAATAAAAAAGAAAAAGGGCTGTTCCGCCGGTCAACTCCTTATGTTTTTAACTTACAGTCTGTAAATATTCAAAGAAATATCATTCAACAGATTTAAGATCATTACTTTTCTACCCCCCAAAATGAGTTCACATTCTCTACTTATAAACTGTAAGCAACAATAAAGAAACGTGTCCAAAAACTAGAATGACTGCTCCGAAAAGTTACAGATAGTAATTATAACACTTAAAAGGGTCGTATCAAACTCTGTATTGAGTAATGATACGATCCTTTCTTTAGTCTTTTAGGATGCTCAAATTTCAAATTATAAGTTCATATTTTCAAAAACTGAGTTTTTGACACCCACTTTATTTATCTTCAAGTTTAAAACCTTATTTTGTTACTTCAGGTTCACCTTGCAGTTCAAATTTAGCATTTCCTAAACCTTTGAAAGTATAAGTATAAGTAAATGTTTCAAGCCCATTATACACTTTTGCAGAAATGACATAGAAACAATCAACCCCACTTACTTGCGCGCCGGCTGTAGGATACTCTGTTGCCAAGATCAGTTCAATACCCTCCTGAACCATAGACAACAAATAAGCCTCAGCCTCTTTATCATCTGCCGGAACCACCCCGTCGGGGTCATTCGAACGGCGTTTAGCCAACTGGATATTGAAGTTTACATAATAAGAGCTGCCACCGAACCAGTATTCCGAGTTTCCATATTTGGCATCCATATACCCGGCATCCTTATTCGCTTTCACCCAATTTTCCAAAATCAAATAATCTTCGGAAGCCAATGATTTCGTTACCGTCGGATCAAACAACCACTCGGTTCCATTATGTACAAAATTCACTTTTTCTTTCAGTTCAATATTGTTATTCAGAACCCATGTACCCTCCTTGAACAAATACTCGTCCACCTCCATCGTCGTTACCTTATTATAATATTTGTACATGACGGCTTTTGAATCCCCTTCCTGGGCATATGGAAATTTCTGAGCCAGGAACTGGGGCAGATAATTCTCCGGAGCATCCGAAGTGCTGAAGTTATCATGACTGCCCGGGCTTCCCATAGCGTCATAATCGGCAGGAGTCACTACAACCAATCTGCTATCTTCTTTAACCTTCCAATCCGTTCCGTCAAACTGATACAATGCATTATAAGGCTTTTCATTCGTCGGAGCCAATACAGCCGATGAAATACTTACATTATCGAGCTGAACAGTCGTGGTTTTCGCCTTGGGCCCCTCGCCTACATAGCGGAACGCAACATAAACGCTTTTGCCATTGTATGCCTCCAGACCGGCTTTCCCTACATTCACAAAATTATCATTGTAACCGTTGGCAGGTCCTTCAGGGAAAGTAAACTGGTCTTTCACGCTAGTCCACTGTGCCATATCAATCGAACCATTTCCCGCATATGTATCGGAAACCAATACATCCAGACAATCCGCATTATAGTATCCGAACTTTATGTCGAAAGACAGTCCGGCATCTTTGCTCGTCACTGCTACTGCCGGAGAAACAAGCCAAGTATCCACCTCACCCTCAAAGCCATTGGCCGAGAATTGTGCGTAACCATTACTACTATAGTTTTTTCCCTGCCATTTTCTATCGCCTTTCAGAGTCACCTGCTCCCAGCCTTCCAACACGATATCCTCATTGGCCGTAACCGACTCAAAGTCCTGAGAGTACAAGTCCTCCCCTGTAAATTCAGGATCAACATCGTCATATTTGTAATCTACCAGCACAAGATCACCTTTTGCCGCATCCTTATACTGACCGGCCAGCCACTCGGGCAATACGGTAGCCGGAGCATGTGCCGGAGCCAGGAACTTCACGGGAGAGCCTTCGCCCCACAGGGCCTCATAATCCTTATCACCCAAAGAAGTATTAGTTACTGTCCTATACTCCAGTACGTAATCGGAAGGAGTATTCTGATAGTTATAGGTCACTCCTACCGAAGAGCCTTTCCCCCATGAAGGCAACATCTTCGCGATGATGGAAGGAACATACTTCTCGGCCGATGCAAACTCGTTCAAAGCCTTATCCGTCTTGACGGCATTCGCCAATGCTTTTTCAGCATCCGAAGTGGCAGCCTTCGCCGCCGCAGAGCTGATCGTTTCGTAATCGGCATCAGTCAGTACATATTCCGCCATCGTCTGGGTGTTCGTTGTACCTTCCGCATCGATTTCATTATAAATATCGTCCATGGGATCACATGCCGCAGCAAAGAATCCCAACAGAGACCATGCAATTAAATTATATTTTAACTTCATATTTATTGACTATTTTAGAGATTAAAAGATTACTTTAAAACCGGCAGACCATGTAGTACCGAAGCCGTAATATACCAATGCAGTTTTCCAGTCATGGTTCGTACCGTCCTTGGCATCGGCTATATATTCCGTATTAGTCAAATTATATACATTACTGTATACGATGGCACGGATATCTTTGGTGATATTGAAACGATAGTTCATACCCAAATCAATCGTACCATAATCCGGCAACTTCCAGGAGTCAATACCGGCGTCTGCTTCATTCACCCGGTTCTGAGGATCGAAGTCTGCATAGTTCTTGCCGAAGAAGTTGTAGTCGGCCGAGATTTTAAATCCTTTGAACGGTTCCCAAGAGGCGCTCAATGCGGAAGTGAGCTGTGCGGAGTTACCCACATGGACATCTTTCAGATAAGCGTCGTATGTTCCGATAGGATTATTCGCTTCATCATACATAGTGAAATGAATATCATCTTTCCATTTCCAATCGCCTAAAGAGAACATACCTTTCAATTCAAAGAACTTGACAGGACGGTAAGTCGCTTCCAGTTCCACACCCATGTGGACTGCGTCCAATCCTGTAAGGTTGGCATATTCCTGACCGATCTTACGGCGCAAGGACTTATCCATCCATTGAGTGTAATAACCATTCAATGCAATATTGACCTGTTCCGTGCTAAATCCATAACCCAATTCGAACGTAGTAATCTTTTCGTAGGGTACATCCTTTTCGGGAGCTGCCGTATTGCTTGCAAAGACAGAGTTGAAGAAAGGCGCGCGGGTAAAATATCCTGCATTGACAAATACATTGTGGTTGTCATTGAACTTATAGTTAAAACCACCCTTCACGCTCCAAGGCAGAAAATTCTGAAGGCTGGACACTCTGTCCAGTTTATCCGCACCCGTGGCAGAGTATCTTGAATCCGTACCACCACGGTCATCGTATCTATAAGCCTCTTCGGTCAATGATGCCGACAGGAATCCCGACCACTTATCGGTATTATATTCAGCCTGTGCAAAAACACCGCCCCAGAATATCTCTCCAATGCTATAGTAATTGAACTTGTCACCCACTTTCAGCAGCTGGTTCTTGGTTTGGAATGCCAGCGGCGAGGTCTGCAGATAGAACTCACCACCCAGCAAATCATCAATTTCCTCTGTATGATACCCTTTATAGTAACGTAAGTCAATACCTCCCGTAAGAGTCAGGTTCTCAGTCAGATGATTCTTATAGGAACTCAGCATGCCATACCAGTCATGGTCATTGACAGCATTGGTAAAGATCACCTGCGACCCGTTCTGAGAAGCCGCATTGGCAGCCATAGCACGCTCGTAGTCGAACAAACCGTCCGGAGTCATCATCGCACCGTCTTTAGGGCGGCCGGTGTTGTTATCAATAGTCAGCCAATTGCTCATCGCGCCACGGGCACGGCGTCCGCCGCCTGTAGCCATTGAGCCGTATAGAGAAGTGGTCAGTGTCGATTTCTCGTCGATAGTCCAGTAATGATTCAAAGAAACCTGGGGCTTATGATAATAATTATAGCCGTAACCGCTACCTACCGCTTCACCGTTGATATAACCATATCCGTTATTGAAACGTCCGCCGTCGGGGCTGTTCTTGTAATCCTCGATATAGTGCATGGTAGAGCGCTGGTTGTGCCACTGGGGAGCTCCGAAAGCTGTCAATGACAATTTATGATGATCGTTGATTACCTTCGAGATATTTCCAAAATAAGTCCATCCTTCATAATTGGTACCTTTCACGTAACCATCTCCCGTATTCAGCGACCCCATGAATGTAATAGCCCATCCGTTGTCCATCAATCCGGTAGAGAAAGAAACCGAATACTTGCGGAAACCGTCGTTACCGATACCGAAATAAGCTGATCCGCCTTTCTGGGCTTCGGTACTTTTAGTAACCATATTCATGGTTCCTCCCACAGAAGAAATACCTAAAGCAGACGCACCCAAACCACGCTGTACCTGGATAAACTGGCTCACATCAGACAAACCGGACCAGTTAGACCAATAAACCTTACCGTTTTCCATGCCGTTGATGGGCACACCATTGATCAGCACGCCCAGGTTGGACGAATCAAAACCACGCATATTGATACGGGAATCACCATAACCACCGCTTTCACGGGTTACATACACCGAAGGAACTGATTTCAGCAATTCGGGGAATTCCAGATTACCTATTTTCTCCTCTATCTTGGCCAGTTTCACGTTAGAAATAGGAATAGGGGTCTGACGGTCACTCTTTATAATAGAGGCAATAACACTGACCTCACCCAAACCAATAGCATCAGGAGACATCTTGACCTCACCCAAGTCTATCGTATTGCTTCCTTTTACTTGATGCGTAATTTCGTTGTACCCCAAGTACTTGAATATAAGAGTAGCCTTGGAAGAGGTAAGTTTCAACACAAAGTTACCGTCCATATCCGTTACAGTACCCAGTGTCGTACCGCTGACCGATACAGTGGCACCAATCAATGGCTCATTGTTCTCGGCATCTACTACTTTACCTTTTACTGTTCCTTGCGCAACAGCCGTAGCAGTGAAACAGATTGTCAGAACTGCCAACAGGAGGAAATGCTTTAGATGATTTCTCATAATTTTGTCTTTGATTTAAATTAATTAGTTAGTATTTCATTCCCAATAGGAAAGACAAAGATAAAACTTTAATTCATATAAATTGCATTTATATTAGACTATTTAAACGAAAAGGGTACTTTTTAGGCGGAATATGACAATTATGTTAAGAAAGGAACAAAGAGCCGCCTCAGGAGAGGGGAAAACTGCCCGGAAGTTCCAGAGCAACTGCCACATGATTACTGTAGGGGGCAAATGGGCCGTGACCGGCCGGTCCGGACAAATCAGGCCCGCCCCCTACAGCAAGACAACAGGTCATTTTCATTCAGGCTCTCTCACTTCCCCAATGACAGAGCAAAAAGAAAACGGACAACCAGCCTTACAGGATATCCTTATGCTGCTTCATCCTCTCCCTCAGCGCCTCCAGCTTTTCGGCCTGTTTCTTCAGCTCGTACGCCTTTTCCTCGGCTGCCTCTTTCCGCTTCCAGTTATTGATATAGGCATCCACTCCCTCCTGCACTACGCGGCGGAACACCTCCTCGCCCTTCGCTTTCAGCAGATGGTCGGCAAAATGAATATAATAACTCACTTTCAAATCCACCCCCTTTTTAGGGAGGCGTAAGTATCCGGCCCCACATGCTCATCTCCGAGAACACGCACCTTCGTTATCTTCAACCGATTCATCAATAACTCTAAAAACTCTCCCAATTTGGGGAAACTGCACTCTGCATTAGACATTTTAAATTTGTTTTAAGTTGTAAAATATTAAATAAACCTCTTTTTTTTCACGTTACTTCACAATGGGACTGAAAGAAGAAAAAGCAGGATGCCTTTACAAGAGGTTACGGGCACGTTTCCACGATGCAACCCATTAACACGGCCCGTGCATAAGCTACTGATTGCCAATGCCGGAATCTTTATAAAAACAGTATTCCCCACGATAAAAAGTCTTTTGTGATACTACCTTTCCGGCCTCTCGCAGCCGTTACACCTTCCATCCCGTCATTTAATCCGTTCTTCCTACCTTCGGGAAGAAATTCAGAGGACGCAAAAAAAATGCGGATGCAAAATTAATACTTTTTAAACAAAACGAATCATGAATCAAGAACGTAAACTATCTTTTTTCCTTCCCCCCATCTCGCCGGTGAAGGACGCTAACGGGAAAAACGTGACGCCTGCCACGCTCGTCCCTCACAAGGAACTGACCTTGGAGGAAGTATGGAACATAGTCACCGGCAGCCCGCGGCTGAAGAAACTGACCGAAGCCGCAGCCGCCGCATACGGTGACGAGAAGGAGTACCGCAGGCTGAAACAGAGCACCCTGCCATACGTCACCCCCTGCGGAACTTTCAGCTACCGCCGGAGCGACCGGCTGCTGGCTCCTTCGGGATTGAGCATACTGGATCTGGATCATCTGGACAGCCGCGAGGAGGCCGAAAGGATGCGCCGGCAGTTGTTCGACGACCCTTTCCTGCTGCCCGAACTGGTGTTCGTAAGCCCCGGAGGACACGGCGTGAAGGCTTTCGTGCCCTACGATCTCGGCCGGACAAGCGACGTGAAACAGAATGCGGCCGAGAACATCTACTGGCTGATGGAATACGCCCGCCTGAGGTATGGCGACTGCTCGGACAAAGACAAGGGCAAAGGAGTGGACTACTCGGGCAAAGACCTGGTGCGGGCCTGCTTCCTGTCGCATGACGAAAGGGCCTTGATGAGAGTCAAGACGCCCATGGGCTAATGTGCCAATCCCCATGCGGAACAGAACGCGGCCAACGGGCATAGCAGCACACGGGCCAACGGGCCGCTTATTCAGAATCATTCAGAAACGAGGTATTCTTATACCGAAACCAAATTAACATAAAAAGGAATATGAATCATTACAAAAACAATCTTTTGGAAGAACTGCACCGCCTGACGGAGGCGGTACAGGCATCACACGCGGACATCGCGCCCACCTATCTGGAATACACCCAACTGGCATTTGCCATCGCCACGGACTGCGGCGAGGCGGGCCGTGCGGATTTCATGAGCCTGTGCAGCCTCTCGCCCAAGCATGACAGTGCGGCGGCGGAGAAACTGTTCAGCAACGCCCTGCACACCTGCAAGGGCGACATCCACCTGGGAAGCGTGTTCCACCTGGCGGAAATGTGCGGAGTGAGAGTCGCCCCCTCTCACAAAAACGCAGACGCAGACGCAGCAGACGCAGGTCCTTTTTTCTCACACACGTGCGCGCGATATAATAAGGTGGAGAATGAAGAAAAAGAAACAGGAAAAAAGAAGCACGAGGAAGAGGAAAAGGAAATGAAGGGAACGGAACCCCTCTCTCCCCTACCCTACTTTCCGCAAGATCACGACTGGCCCGAACCGCTGAAGAGCATCCTCTCCTTTGCCAAGACCCCGGCACAGCATGATGTGCTCCTGCTGGGAGCAATGACGGTGCTGGGCGCCTCACTGTCGCACATCGTACGCTGCAAGTACGGGGACAAATGGCAGTATCCCTGCCTGCAGACCTTCATCACGGGCCATGCCGCCGCAGGGAAGAGTGTACTGGTATGGGTACGCAAACTCATAGAGCCCATACACGAGGAAATACGCCGGCAGGTGGCGGAGAGCATGAAAGCTTACCGCAAGGAGCTAAGAGCCTACGAAGCGCTGGGGAAGGCACGCAAGGACAAGGAGCCGCCCGTGGCGCCGCCCAACCGCATGTTCATCATCCCCGGCAACAACACGGGCACGGGACTGCTGCAAAACTTGATAGACTCGGACGGAACGGGGATTATCTGCGAGAGCGAGGCGGACACCGTATCGACCGCCATAGGGACCGAATACGGAAACTGGAGCGACACGCTGCGCAAGGCGTTCGACCACGACCGCCTGTCCTACAACCGCCGTACAGACCGGGAATACAAGGAAACCACCGCCTGTTACCTGTCCGTACTCCTCTCGGGCACGCCCGCACAGATAAAGCCGCTCATCTCCTCGCCGGAGAACGGACAGTTCTCGCGAAACATATTCTATTACATGCCCCGTGTAGGCGAATGGAAAGACCAGTTCGGCGAAGATGAACTGGACGTGGAAGCAGAGTTCATCCGGATGGGACACGAATGGAAGGCCAGCAGGGACGAGCTGAAGAAGAAAGGACTGTTCACCCTGAAATTCACCCAGCAGCAGAAAGATGAGTTCAACGGGCACTTCAGCGCCCTGTTCTACCGCTCTTCTCTAGTGACGGGCGAAGAGATGTCTGCTTCGGTAATGCGTATGGGGACCATCCTGTGCCGCATGATGTGTATCACGGCGCTGCTGCGCAGTCTGGAAATTCCCTCGCTGGCCGTACCGGATCCCACTATAAACCCCGAAAACCTGAAGGACGGTATCATCACCCGGCATAACCTGTCCATCACCGATGAGGACTTCCGCGCCGTGCTGGCTTTGTGCGAGCCCCTGTACCTTCATGCCACGCACATACTTTCGTTCCTGGACAAAAGTACGGAACTGAACAGCCGGGGAATAGCGGACCGTGAGATGCTGTATGCGGCCCTGCCGCAAGAATTCACCAAACAGATGGTGATGGAGCAAGCGGAGAAGCTGAATATCCCGGTCAACACCGCACGCAGCTGGATACAGCGCCTGAGGGAAAAAGGCGCGCTGGATATGGTGATGGTGAAAGGGAAAGGAGTCTACTCAAAAAAACAAAGGTAACAAAGAAAACACGCGCACATGCATATATAAGGTACGTGCGCGTGTGTGAGAAAAAAGGACCTGCGTCTGCTGCGTCTGCGTCTGCGTTTCGCATCTCCGGTTGTGATGCCGGTATTCCCGTGGATCTCCCTGTGCTCCCGGAGAATCCCCGGCATTCCCGTGGATCTTCCAGCATCCTCAGGGCTCCCCCAACGCCTCTACGATAAGTTTCACCTCAAGGGGCAGGAAAGTGTGTGACAGCTCATTGTATCCGGCAGCCCGCATCGCCCCCATCAGTCCCGGCTTGCGGTCTATCCAGCGCATCAGTTTGCGCCGTGCGGCACTCTCGGTAATATCGGGACTGTAGCACAGGGCCAGTTCGCTTTTCCCGTAACTTCTTATCTGAAAATTCTCCATGTATGTTCGTTTTGTTTTGATACAAATATACCCTTTTTCCGGCAGACCGTCAAACATTATGAACAGCGAATCGCGTCAAATCGCGTCAAATCGGACCATTCCGCACCCTATCGCACCTTATCGCGTCATTGCCCTTTCCGCACATCGTATCTTTGTAATGTCGGGACGATGAAGGCGAAAGATCTATAATCTTACAGCTGTAAGATATAGGATCTTACACGTGAAAGATAGGGTTCTTTCAGCGGTTGGTGACCAGTGGCTGACTTCATTCTCCGGCAACAGTGTTTCTTAATTCTCAATTATCAACTTTTAATTTTAACAGACTATGGTAAATTACAGTATCGTTATGCGTAGCAATCCGATGGACGTGGACGCCGCAAAGAAGGCCTACGCCAGTGCACAGTATGCTGAAGTGATGGACATCAACCGCTTTGCCGAGCACATTGCCAGCCACGGCTGTGTGTACAAGCGTGCGGACATCGTGGCTATCCTCACCATGGCAGTGGACTGTATGCGCGAACAGCTTCTGGCAGGACAGAAGATACAGCTGGGTGACTTGGGGGGATTTCTCCATCAGCATCAACAGTATAGGTGCCGAAAGCTCAGCCGCCTACAACCCTGCCATCCACGCCAGAAAGCTGAATGTGAACTGGAGTGCCGGAACACGTTTCCGGAATCTGCTGGAAGATGCCGTGTTCAATCTGGTGGCCACACGCAAGGCGGCCCGACTGGTGGTGAAGGCGCTGAAAGCCGGAAAGACCAATGTGGATCTTACCGGAGAGGCGAAGGAGCCGGAAAACGGAGACAACAGGCCTGACGGACCACCAGTACGACGGAAACAAGACACTACGCTAAAGGGCTGAATGTGCCCAATGACAAGCCGCTTGTCATAGAGGCACATTCAGCCCTTGGCTTCCATTGCAATTCACTTATTATCAACCTCTAAAACAAAATTCCATGACTTGAGAACAAAGAAAAACACCTGGACACTGATTCTGAAAGTAATCATCACCGTAGCCACCGCCCTTGTCGGCGCACTCGGACTGAACGCCTGCATCTGATGATCATGAGAACCATCACCCTGATTATTATCCACTGCTCCGCCACCCCTGAGGGGCGGAGGCTGGATTTTGAGACTTGCCGCCAGGACCACATCCGCCACCGGGGCTTCACGGACATAGGATACCATTTCTATATCACCCGCAACGGAGAGATTCACCGCGGACGACCTTGGAAAAGGTGGGAGCGCATTGCAAGAACCACAACCGGCATTCTATCGGCATCTGCTATGAGGGCGGACTCTCGGCGGACTGCACACCTGCCGATACGCGTACTCTGATGCAGAAAGGAGTCTGCTGGCATTGCTGCGCGAGCTGCGCCTCCTGTTCCCCAAAGCGTTGATAGTGGGGCATCATGACCTGAATCCCGTGAAGCCGTGTCCTTGTTTTGATGCTGTGAAGGAAGTACCGCTTTTAAGGGAAGCTTTCTCCAAAGATAGGGTTTCCAATGAGAACTGTTTGTTTTCAAAGAGGCTTCTTCAAAGATACTGTATCCAAGGATGATTTACCAAAGATAGTATTCCTTTCCTTCGCTTTGATTTCCTGCTCTCCATTCAACTAATCTTTTCATTTAATAATAATAAAAATGAACTATCTGATAAACCAACTCATGACCGTAGACAAAGCCTTCTACCGTCATTATCTGGAAATGCTGCTCACCCTGAACCGCATCCAAGCCCTCACCCCCTGGCAGATGTCCATGCTGCTGTGGAGAGCCAAGATTTTCCATATACAGGTGCTCTATCCCGAACTGCTGCGCATCTGAAAGCCTAGTGCACGACGGCAGAGCAGGAAAAGGACGAGATACGCTTTATGAAGGGATGGAAACTGAAAGAGCTGGAGAAAATACCCCTACCTTAAACAATTTGCGCCCGTCCGTCTCGAAAGGTCGGGCATACTGTTTTTCATTGATCTGTCGCAAGGCTTCCTCCGCTGTACCGTTTAACTTGAATTCCATTACGTAAATAAATCTGTCTGTCTGCAGAACCAAATCCACGCGCCCCTCACTGGTATGATATTCCACCTTTACATAAAATCCTACCAACTTGAACACAATGAAAAGTACATTCTGATAGTGTAACTCCAAGTCGCGTATCATCTCGTAGGGCGTATCAGCAAAGAAGCTCTGAAGGCGGCGGAAAAAGGAATCATAGTCACCACTTTCCACTTCACGGGTAAATTTCAGGATTTCGAAAGGAGACTCCACTTTGGTAACCGTTGTATAATAAGGCAGCAAAAAACGCATGAATCCTTCCTCTACCTCCCGGTTAGGAAAGCCTAGATAATAGATACCGAAACGCTCATCATACCCCTTGATCGTAAGATACCCGCTCTGATAAATCACCGGAATAGGATTCGTGGACTCGGAATCAATACTATTCAGCACCTGGATATCCGTTTCCTCGTGCGCCATCCGTTCCAAGTCATAATGATGTTTTTGCAGCAACCTCACCAGATAAGTCGGCGTACCGGTCTCAAACCAGTAGTTTCCGAACTCCTTCCGTTTGAAGGCATTAAGCAGGCTGAAAGGATTGTAAATACCGATGGAATTATGTGTAAAATGATAACCGTCATAACACTCTTTCAGTTCGGCACAGATTTCATCGTATGTCCTCCCCCGTTTTTCAGCAAATTCATAAAGTTCCGGCTCCAGCCAGGTTTGAATTTCCTTGTCACTGACCCCACAGATATCAATAAACTCATTCCACATGGAAATATCGTCCAAGTTGTTCAAATCGCTGAACACACTGACCTTGCCAAATTTGGTAACCCCCGTCAGCAAAGCGAACTTGATGCAACCGTCCATTGTCTTCAACACTCCATAGAAGGGTTTCAGTATGCTCCGATATACTCTCTGAAGCTCCTCATTGCCGATGGCTTGCAGCATGGGCTTGTCATATTCGTCTACCAGAATGGCAACCCTCTGCCCCGTCTGCTCGTAAGCACGTTTTATCACGCCTTTGAAACGGAGGGCGAGGGATGTCTCGGAAGGAGCGGAACCGTAGACAGCTTCCCAGTTGGTCAGAAAATCATTCAGCATATCGCTCAAATCCTCTGCTGTCTCATATTTTGAGATATTCAGATCGATATGCAGGACGGGACGTACTGTCCAGTCTTTCTCCAGTCCGGCTATGGCCAGTCCTTCAAACAATTCTCTCTTGCCTTGGAAATAGGCTTCCAGAGTAGAAACCAGCAGACTTTTCCCGAAACGGCGCGGACGACTGAGGAAGTAATAACTGCCGGTCTTTACCATTTTGTAGATCAAGGCCGTCTTGTCAATATAGAAATAGCCTTCCTTGCGGAGTTTCTCGAAATTCTGGATACCGATGGGATATATCTTATCACTCATAAACTATTGTTCTTTATAGGATAACACACAAAGGTACTTAATTTATTCTTAATTCCAAGTTTTTTCAAAACAAGGAAGAATACGCATACAAAAGAGGCGCACCTTCATGGGTACGCCTCTCTATCCTGTTCCTGTATTGTCTGATACAGGCTATTTCACTTAGTTAAAAATATAACGGACACTGAACTGTATGGAATACGTAGAATTGAAACTGTTCAGATTGGAATACGTATCAGTCAGTTTCTTTCCTCCGTTCTTCTGGAACTGGTAAGCACCACTCTTATAACTCAACAAGGAAGTATTGTTCACCGTCTTATAAATTCCCCAGTCGCTGTTCAGCAAGTTCAGGAAGTTCTTGATATCCACTCCGAACTGCAAGGTATTGCGCTTGCCCCCTACATTGAGGAAGAAATCCTGATTGAACTTCAAATCCAGCTGATGATGCCAGGGCATGATGGCTCCTCCGCGTTCGGCATACTTGCCTTTACGGCCTTTCAGGTAACTGTCCTCATTAATGTAAGCCCAGAAATCATCGCGCTGCTCCTTGGCGGAATAAGTCACCTCACCCGTCTTGCTGTCAGTATAATCGGCGAAGTTCCACTTATCCAGCGCCTCACGGGATGCCGGAATGTACAGCAAGTTGTTTGAGCCGTAATCGCCTACAATGTTCCCGGTGAATGTATAGGAATAACGGGCGGCGGAATATCCTCCGGCATAGCCCATGTTCATACCCTCATAAATCAAAGACAAGGAGGAAGCGAAATTCTTGGCGTATTTAATACGGTAAGCGGCGGAAGCCAGCACACGGTTGGGCGATACATACGTACCATAGCCGGTCTCCGTGTCATTGTTTCCGTTGACAGAGTAACGGTTGTTGTAATAAGCCGAGTTCACCTGGTCGCCGATGCCGTCGCCATACGACTTGGCATAAGAACGGGTGTAGGAAGCGGAAAGATGCAGGCCGAAATCAAATGTCTTGGCCAGTGAGGCGGTGAGTGAGTAATAATAAGCGCTGTTTCCCGCATTGGTGATATAATAAGCGTCCGTCTTGTTCGAATTGGAGTACTCAAACATTCTGCGGACATCACCCGGAGCTATCTCCTGCTCTCCTTTAAACTTACGTCCCAGGTTGGTCACAGTAGCCGGATTGAACTCTTTGCTGAAAATACCTTCCAACGTAAAGTCAATATCTCCGGGAAGTTTTGCATCCAAAGCCAGTGAAGACTTCCAGGTGGCGTTCATCTTCAGGTCGCGGTCAATGATGGTGGCTCCGGAAGGTGCGGCGGGATCAGTAGCTGCCGGAAGGTTCAGGTTAGGATCTTTCAACATATCGGCCACGCTGGTGTGGAAGCCCGGCTGTCCGTACTTGGCATCCTTCTGCTCGTTATAATAATAAGTGCTTTGTCCGCAATTGGCATTACCTACTGCCGAAACCAGCCATACGAACGGCAGACGGCCGATGAAGTAACCGCTACCGCCGCGCAATACATACTTACGCTCGCCTGTAAGGTCCCAGTTGAAACCGATACGGGGGGAGGCGGTCAGCTGGTAGGATGAAGGCAGCTGGTCTGTGGCGTAATGATATCCGTCAAAGTCAATCTGTGCGAAATTTTTGTTATAGTTGTTCTTCAGCTCCGGATAAATGGGCAGTTCGAAACGCACCCCGGCAGTCAGTCTGAAGTTGTCCGTGATATTCATCTGGTCCTGCAGATAGAAAGAAAGCTGCTGGTACTTCATGTTTGCCAGGAACTGGGAACCGTCCCCGGTGTTGGAATAAGTGACACCGAAGGCAGCCGGAGCTCTGTTGTTCACAAAATCATCCCAGGAGGAATAGACATAATAACCGCTTCCCGCCTGCATGAATCCGTTCACTGCCTTATTGGACTCAAACTGGATACCGCCCATAAAGTTATGGATACCGCTGGAGAAATTGAACTCATCGGTAATGACAAAAGTCTTCACCTGGCGCAAGTTCCCTTCTGTAAAGGGGTCCGGACCGAATGAGGTGTACAGCGAGCCTTGGTCAAGGATGTCCACCGTAGGGAATGTTCCCCCTTCGTATGTACGCGGTTCGTTCTGATAAGAATAAGTGAAACGCAGGGCGTTATTGATAGCCCCCCACTTTGAGTTCCATTCGGAAGCGATGGAGGTGAAGTTCTGTTCCTGCATATAGCGTGAGCTTTCAAAGTACAGACCGGTGTTTGATGTACGTCCCGAACTGCTCTTGCCCGCGCTGCCGTCTACTCCGCCCGGATAGATGACTGAATCCTTAAACGGGGTGGTGGAAGAGGAAGGGCTGGAGGAATACTTGGAATGGGTATGGGTGAAACGGAAATTAATCTTATTGTTGTTGTTGATGTTCCAGTCCAGACGGCCCATGATCTTGTAAGAAGGGGTTTCCAGAGAGTATCCCTGATAACGTCCCGGATTGTAGTTGTATTTTTCCGACAGGTATTGGCTGATGTTGTTCATCCCTACGAAGGTACGGTCGCCTACCGTTGTGGTGTTCTCGAACGGACGGTGCACAATGCCGTTGGTGCTCCATTCGTCATTGGCGCCGCTACGCGCTATGCCCGACGGGCCTGCCTGCACATTATCCTGATATTCGCCGTTCACGAAAAAGAACAACTTGTTTTTAATGATCGCACCTCCCAGAGAAGCTCCGTAGGTGGTGCTGTGGTCACGGTTGCGGGTCAGTTCATAGTCCTCTACCTTGTTTCCGGTGAGGTGGGTATTGGAAGTGTACATATAGGCTGTACCTTTGAACTCATTCGTACCACTCTTTGTCACGGCGTTGATGGCACCTCCTGTAAATCCGCTCTGACGGACATCAAAGGGGGTGGTGGAAACGGAAATCTGTTCCAAAGCATCCAGAGAGATAGGCGAACCGCCTGCCGGCAAGTTCGAGCCGATACCGAAGGCATTGTTGAAAGCGGCTCCGTCCACAGTGACATAAGACTGGCGGTAGTTACCTCCACCCACTGAGAAACCGCTACCGATATTGGCTCCCTGAGGGGTCAGACGCATGATATCGTTCATGCTGCGGCTCACTGTAGGCACTTCCGACATTCTGGCCGCATCGACATTGGTTACCGCTCCGGCGCGGTCTGATTTCATGTTGCTGCTTTTGGAAGCGGTAATTACCACTTCATCCAATAATTCGGTAGATTCCTTCAAGTTCGCATCCAATACGTAATTCTCTCCCAACTGGAGGTTGATGCTCTTGTAAACCACTGATTGATAACCTACATAAGAAACTTCTACTTTGTAAGGGCCGCCGGCACGCATGCCCTGGATGGAATAACGGCCGTCCACATTGGTAATGGCCCCATAATGGGTGCCGGACGGTTCGTGAATAGCCTGAATCGTTGCGCCGATAATGGCTTCATTGCTTTGATCAACCACCTTACCACTCATTGACGAAGTGGTGACCTGGGCGTTAACAGCAGCAGCGATTACCAACATAACCACCGCAAAAAAGATCGCATTCTTTTTACCATAAACTTTTTTAATTAATTAATATTATAATTAATGTCTTAAAAGACGTTGCAAAGATAGCTAATAGAAACGATATACAAGCTACAAATCGGTTACAATTTACAGTGACTGGTCTGGTTTCTTCCGCTATCCGCGCCCCAGAGAGAGTACACAAAAGAGGGTTCAAAACTTAATTAGAGGTTTTGATTTGAAACTTGAACCTCCTTAAAGGCAAAAAAAAGAGTCGTATCATTACTCAAAACGGAGCTTGATACGACTCTTTCAGGTCTTGTAATTACAATCTGTTACTTTTCGGAATGGTCATTTTAGTTTGGACCTTATCAGAACAGGGAGGCCCCCATCAGTCTTCCATCAGCTTGCGGTAGCGCACCCGTTTCGGCTCCTCATTGCCCAGACGCTTCATCTTGTTCTCTTCGTATTCCGAATAAGATCCTTCAAAGAAGAATACCTCGCTGTTTCCTTCGAAAGCCAGGATATGGGTACAGATACGGTCCAGGAACCAACGGTCGTGGCTGATCACCACCGCACAACCTGCAAAATCATCCAAACCTTCCTCCAGCGCGCGCAGCGTGTTCACGTCAATATCATTGGTAGGCTCGTCCAGCAGCAGCACGTTACCTTCTTCCTTCAGTGCCATAGCCAGATGCAGGCGGTTGCGCTCACCACCCGAAAGCATTCCACAAAGTTTCTCCTGATCGGCTCCCGAGAAATTGAAACGGCTGAGGTAAGCACGCGCGTTGATATCCCTGTTGCCCAGACGGATCAGCTCGTTTCCACCGCTGATTACCTGATAAACAGATTTTTCCGGGTCAATATCCTTATGCTGCTGGTCTACGTATGCCAGTTTCACGGTCTCTCCTACCTCGAAAGTACCTTTATCTACGGTTTCCAGTCCCATAATCAAGCGGAACAAAGTAGTCTTACCGGCGCCGTTAGGACCGATTACGCCGACAATGCCGTTAGGGGGCAGCATGAAATTCAGGTTATCGAACAACAGCTTGTCACCGTAAGCTTTCGCCACTCCTTTGGCCTCAATCACCTTGTTGCCCAGACGGGGACCGTTCGGAATAAAGATTTCCAGTTTCTCTTCCTTTTCCTTCACATCCTCGTTCAGCAGCTTGTCATAGGAGTTCAGACGGGCCTTTCCTTTCGCCTGACGGGCTTTGGGAGCCATGCGCACCCAGTCCAGCTCGCGTTCCAAGGTCTTGCGGCGTTTGCTTGCCACTTTCTCTTCCATCTCCATACGTTTGGTCTTCTGTTCCAGCCAGCTGGAGTAATTTCCCTTCCAAGGAATTCCTTCGCCACGGTCCAGTTCCAGAATCCATCCGGCTACGTGGTCCAGGAAGTAACGGTCGTGGGTTACGGCAATCACCGTACCTTCATATTGCTGGAGATGCTGTTCCAGCCAGTCGATAGATTCAGCATCCAAATGGTTGGTAGGCTCGTCCAGCAACAGGATATCCGGCTTCTGCAACAGCAGGCGGCACAAGGCCACACGGCGGCGCTCACCTCCCGAGAGGTTCTTCACCGGCTGGTCTTCGGGCGGACAGCGCAACGCATCCATGGCGCGTTCCAGTTTGCTGTCCAGATTCCATGCGTCCGTAGCGTCAATGATGTCCTGCAACTCAGCCTGACGGGCAAAGAGTGCATCCATCTTCTCAGGGTCCTCATAGTATTCGGGAAGCCCGAACTTGTTGTTTATTTCTTCGTATTCCGCCAAAGTGTCCACAATGCTCTGCACACCTTCCATCACTACCTCTTTCACTGTCTTTTCATTATCCAGATGCGGTTCCTGTGCCAGATAGCCTACAGAGTAGCCCGGCGAGAACACCACTTCTCCCTGATAACTTTTTTCCAGTCCGGCGATGATTTTCATCAGCGTTGACTTACCTGAACCGTTCAGACCGATGATACCGATCTTAGCACCGTAAAAAAAGGATAGGTAGATGTCTTTCAATACCTGTTTGTTCGCCTGGAAGGCTTTGCTTACGCCTACCATCGAAAAGATAATCTTTTTGTCGTCTGCCATATTCTTTATATTATTAATTTATTTAAGTTGCTATATTTTTACTCCGACAGCTGGATAAACCAACATTTGAAATCATCATCCTACTGTTTTTCCTCCATTTTTCTGTAATACCACGGATGTGTAAAGAACTCATACATCAGCAAAAGAGTGACACAGATACCGATACATATCCAATAAATAGTATCAGGATGACTTTCGGTCCACATATTCTCAAACAGAAAACCACTCAGCATACCTACTTCCCACATCAGCTGATAAGTATTGTTTCCCGTACCCCGTTCGCAATGCATCGGCAGACTAATCATCTTTATAAAAAACCGTGACACGGTAGTACCGATCCCCGTGCCCAGCAATACACCGGCTATATAACTGTTCATCAAGCTGTTGGAAAAAGCAAGCAACAACAGTCCTCCTATCATCGCGGCCTGCCCCAGCTCCACCTCCGAACGGCCGGAAGCATAGGAAAGCACATAACGCAAAAGCAACAGGGAGATGATAAAACCGATCAGGATGCAAATGTAAAACAACTCATTGTAAATGTGCGCTATCAAAATGCCGAAAACAGCGGAAAGCATCATCATATTCAGTGCCGGCCACAGAGTACGAGGCAACAGAAAACGGTCCAACGAGAACCATGAGGTGCGCAGCGGAGCACGGAAAGGGACATCCACCGCCAGAATCAGAAGCAAGGCCAGTGTGCCCAAAGCGACACAGGTATAAACAACATGGTGAAAATTCCAGTAAGGATAAATGTAAATTCCCAACGCAAGACCTGCCACCATTCCAAAACGCCCCACCCACGAAAAGGCGATATTCGCATCCGTGCGGCGGCGTGAGGCGGTGACGTCAATCACCAGCGTGCTACCCGTAGTCATGGTAATGACACTGAACAGCCCCCCCTGGACAGCCCGGACCAAGGCTATGAACCCTACAGTCGCAACGTATGGATACAGCAGGCTGGACGCCACGAACAGAAGCATCGCGACCAGACAAACACTTTTACGCTTGAACGTATCGATAAGATAGCTGTTGAACGCTCCCGGAAGAAACATGGCCAGTCCGAAAACAGCCACAGCCGCTCCTGCTTCCGCATAGCTGCAATACCAGTGCCGCACCATCCATAAAGGCAGTGCGGGAAGCATCATGTATAGCGAGGCATAAAGCAAAAAGTTCGAAAGGGATAGCAGCACCATATTCCCGGTCCACAGTTTTGCTTTCTCATACGGAAAGAAGAAGTCATCATACATATCAGCAGAAACTTTGTTAATATTGTTCGTCTTCGTTAGGAAAATCACCTTTTTTCACATCATCCACGTATTGCTGTATAGCTCCTGTCATAACAGTATGCAAATCGGCATAACGACGGAGGAAACGGGGACTGAAACCGTTGGTCATACCCAGCATGTCGGATACAACCAGCACCTGTCCGTCCACAGCGCCTCCGGCTCCGATGCCGATAACGGGGATAGTCAGTTCCTTGGCCACGCGTTCCGCCAATGATGCGGGGATTTTTTCGAGCACCAACGCAAAACATCCCGCCTCTTCCAGCAGATGCGCGTCACTCAGCAGCTTTTCGGCCTCTTCCTCGTCCTTGGCACGTACAGTATAAGTTCCGTATTTATTGATAGACTGCGGCATCAGTCCCAAATGTCCCATGATGGGAATACCCGCAGCGATGATTTTCTTTACCGCATCAATGATTTCTACGCCACCTTCCAGCTTCAATGCATCGGCATGTGTGATCTTCATCACTTTGATCGCATTGGTCACCGCTTCGTACTCGGAAGTCTGGTAAGTACCGAAAGGCAAATCGACCACAACGAGCGCGCGTTTCACTCCACGAACCACGGATTTCCCGTGATAAATCATCTGGTCAAGGGTGATGGGAAGTGTGGTCACATTCCCCGCCATGACATTCGAAGCGGAGTCTCCTACCAGTATGACGTCGATGCCTGCGCCGTCTACAATCTGCGCTGTCGTGTAATCATACGAAGTAAGCATAGAAATCTTCTCGCCTCTCTGCTTCATTTCCACCAAACGGTGTGTCGTTACTTTGCGTGTATCGCCTGAAATATATCCTGCCATATTTACTTTAATTTATAAAAAACGGCTGCAAAGGTAGATGTTTTAGTTGACATTACCTCATTATATCCTTCATTTTTTCGAAACTAAATCCATTAAAGTCCTGAATAACAGCCTTTGCCTTATCGCGTATCTGCTCTTCAGGGTTGGTAGTAGCCAATCCTATCACGGTCATTCCTGCACGATTTCCTGCCTCAAGCCCGTGAAATGAATCCTCGAAAACCACACAGTTCTCGGGCACGGTATCAAAGACAGTGGCTCCTAATAAGAAACATTCGGGGTCTGGTTTGGAACGAGTGAACATTTCGGCTGTGAGGATACGGTCCACACTTTGTTTCAGTTCCGGATGTGCTTTATATGCGTTGTTCATCTTCATTTCATTTGAGCTTGTGACTATCGCTATCTTTACCCCGTTGGCTCTCAGCTCCTTCATAAAGCCCTCTACGCCCGGGATATAATTAAATAACATATTTTCTTCAAATTTGTTCAAATCTTCTGTAATTTCACGCTGAACGTCTTCCATTCCAGCGAAATATTTGTTATAAATTTGTGTCAATGTCTGCCCTTTTATCATCCGGCCGAACTCGGGTATCTCAGGATGGTATTTCCGTCCTTGTTCATTCCAGAATATACTATACTGAGGTTCCGTATCTACCACCACCCCGTCAAAATCGAATAAAGCTGCAATGCTTTTTGTTGAATTCATATTACTTTTAGTTTGATTTAACGCCGCAAAGGTCTGAATAATCCTCCATATTCCTAACTTTGCAAAGCTTAAAAATAATAAAAACGCGAATGAAAGAAAACAACCCGCACATACTGGGTACAGAAAAGGTAGGAAAGCTGCTTTTAGAGTACTCTATCCCTGCTATCATCGGAATGACACTGACGTCACTGTATAATATTATTGATAGCGTATTTATCGGGCACGGTGTGGGGGCCATGGCTATCTCGGGACTGGCTATCTCCTTTCCGCTGATGAACCTGCTGGTGGCATTCTGCACATTGGTCGGAGTGGGTGGGGCTACCATATCGTCCATCCGTCTGGGACAGAAGGATACGGACGGCGCCGAGAAGGTGCTGGGAAACGTAACGGTGCTCTGTGTGATAAATTCTATTTTCTACGGAGGCATCACCTTGCTGTTTCTAGACCAGATTCTGTTCTTCTTCGGGGCAAGCCATGACACGTTGCCATACGCCCGCGACTTTATGCAGATTATATTAATAGGAAGTCCTGTCACCTATGTAATGATCGGGCTGAACAATATCATGCGTGCCACCGGTTATCCCCGAAAAGCGATGCTGTCCTCCATGCTGACAGTGGGGTGCAACATCATTTTGGCTCCTGTCTTTATATTCTGGCTCGGCTGGGGAATCCGCGGAGCAGCCACGGCAACCATCCTTTCACAGTTTGCCGGCATGATATGGGTGCTGAGCCATTTCATGCAGGAAAAAAGTTATATCCGTTTCAAGAAAGGGATATTCAAATTAAGAAAACGGATCGTAGAGAATATTTTCAGTATCGGCATGTCGCCGTTCCTGATGAATGTCTGCGCTTCGGCCATTGTCATTATATTCAACAAGAGCCTGCTGCTCTACGGGGGCGATCTGGCTATCGGAGCATACGGCATATTAAACCGTCTGCTGATGTTGTTTGTAATGGTTATCATGGGACTGACTATGGGGATGCAACCGATTGTGGGCTATAATCATGGGGCACACAAATTCGGCCGGGTGAAGCAGACGTTGAAATATTGCATGATTGCAGGGGGGTGCATCACTTCGCTGGGATTTGTTTTCAGCGAACTTTTCCCTAATTTGGTTGTTAATATGTTTACAGACGATAAAGAACTTACAGCATTGGCACGCACTGGGTTGCAAATCGGAGTCCTGATGTTTCCTTTCGTGGGAATACAAATTGTGATTTCCAGTTTCTTCCAATCTATCGGGAAAGCGAAAATTTCTATCTTCCTCTCCTTGTCCCGCCAACTGTTGTATTTATTGCCCTGCCTGCTGTTGCTGCCTCATTGGTGGGGACTGAACGGCATTTGGCTCAGTATGCCTGTATCCGATCTTTTAGCATTTATCACAGCCTGCCTGATGCTGGCACATCATATTAAAAAATTAAACAAGATCACAGAAGTATGATATTTAATGCAGAAAACATTCTCTTGATAGGTTCTATCCTATTGTTCGTAAGTATTGTAGTGAGCAAGACCGGCTACCGGTTCGGAATCCCTACGTTACTTGTTTTTTTATTGGTCGGCATGCTGTTCGGAAGCGACGGCCTGGGACTCCAATTCCATGATGCGGGCGAGGCACAGTTCATCGGCATGATGGCCCTTAGCATCATTCTGTTCTCAGGGGGTATGGATACCAAATATTCGGATATCAAGCCTGTATTGCCACAAGGCATACTGCTTTCCACCTTCGGCGTGTTGCTTACTACTATTTTCACCGGATTCTTTATTTATTGGATTTCCGGGTTCTCGAATGTCAGCATTACCATGTCCCTGATGACGGCCATGTTGCTGGCGGCTACCATGTCCTCTACGGACTCTGCTTCCGTGTTCAATATCCTGCGCTCGCAAAGCATGAACCTGAAACATAACCTCCGCCCGATGCTGGAACTGGAAAGCGGAAGTAATGACCCTATGGCGTATATGCTTACTATCGTCCTGATACAATTCATCACATCGGCAGGCATGGGGGCAGACGATATTCTGATTTCATTCCTGATTCAGTTTGCTGTGGGTGGCGCCTCAGGATTCCTGCTGGGAAAACTGGCGGTAGTAATCATCAACAAGATTGACTTGAAGAACCAGTCGCTCTATCCTATCTTGCTGCTGAGCTTTATTTTCTTCACATTCACCATGACCGACCTGTGTAAAGGAAACGGCTATCTGGCTGTCTATATAGCAGGAATGATGGTGGGTAACGCACGCATTGTAAACCGTAAGGAGATCGCTACTTTTATGAACGGCATGACCTGGCTCTTCCAAATTATCATGTTCCTGAGCCTGGGATTGCTGGTGAATCCCCATGAAATGTTGTCCATCGCCATACCGGCAACCTTGATCGGCATTTTCATGATTGTACTCGCCCGCCCGCTCAGTGTCCTGCTCTGTCTTCTTCCCTTTAAAAAGATGAACATCAGCTCACGGCTGTTTATTTCCTGGGTGGGATTACGCGGAGCAGTACCTATCATATTCGCCACTTATCCGGTAGTGGCTGATGTGCCGGGATCTACCCAGATTTTCAATATCGTATTTTTCATTACCATATTGTCTTTAGTGGTTCAGGGAACGACCATTTCATGGATGGCCAAATTACTCCATCTGGATACACCACTGGAAAAAACAGGAAATGATTTCGGAGTAGAGATACCGGAGGAAATCAATACAGACCTCCGCGATATCGTACTGACGGAGGAAATGCTGGCAAAGGGAGACAGGCTGATGGATATGAATCTGCCTAAAGGTATGCTGGTGATGCTGGTAAAAAGGGGGAACGAATTCATGATCCCCAATGGCTCTCTGCAACTGCATGCCGGTGACAAACTGCTGATTATCTCGGAAAGCAAAACGAAATAAAAAATTTGCCCATGTGCCCACGTGCTGCGCTATGGTCCCGCATGGCAATTGGCACATGGGCAAATTCGCACATTATTCAACTGAGCAACAGCATGATATTCAATGCGGAGACAATCACCGCAATGGTATAAAGCACGAATGAACTCCACCGGGAGTTGGCATATTTGCCCATCACCCGTTTGGAAGAGGTCAGTCCTACTTGCAGGAACACCGTGAAAGGTAGCTGGATACTCAGAATCATCTGAGAGATGATAAGTCCGTAAAAGGGATTCTCAATAAAGAAAATAAGAACCAATGCTATCCCCAAAGAAATCAAAATACCTACCTTGGAGTGAATATCCTTGATATGATAAGATTCACCGAAAATACCCGCAAAGATAGAACCTGCCGCCATGCCACTGGTTATGGTGGAGGAAATCCCCGCCATCAGCAATGCCAGGGCAAAAATGATTCCGGCATGGCTGCCCAGCAATGGGTCAAGCAACGACTTCGCCTGCTGCAACTCTTCCACCGGAGTCCGGGTACGGAAGAAAGTAGCGGCTGCCAGTAAGATCATGGCACTATTGATAGCCCATCCCACAATCATGGAGAACAAAGTATCATAGAACTCATATTTCAATACTTTACGAATGGAACTCTCGTCCTGCTTGTTGTACTCGTGGCTCTGTATCACCTCTGAATGCAAGAAAAGATTATGCGGCATAACCACTGCCCCAAGCACACTCATGATAATCAGCATACTGCCTTGGGGTATGTCGGGAACCACCCAGGAACGGACCGCCACAGGCCAGTCAATATCTACCAAAAACAACTCATACAGAAACGAAAGGCCGATTACGGATACAAAAGCAATGATGGCTCTTTCTATCTTTTTATATGAATTGGAAAAAAGCATAATGACGACAAACATCGTAGTAAGAACAGATCCCCAGGCTATGGGAATTCCTAAAAGCATCTGCAAGGCAATGGCTCCTCCCAATATCTCCGCCAGCGAAGTGGATATGGAGGCCAGTACCGCGCTGCCCAAAATGGGACGGGATATCCACTTGGGACAATACTGCGTGGCTGCTTCACTCAGGCACAATCCCGTCACAATGCCCAGGTGGGCCACATTGTGCTGCAACACAATCAACATAATGGTAGACAGGGTCACCACCCACAACAACGCGTAACCAAATTCGGAACCGGCTGCAAAATTCGAGGCCCAGTTTCCCGGATCAATAAAACCTACAGTAACCAGTAATCCGGGACCAATATATTTAAAGAAATCAAGACCACCCAGATAACGCTTGTGGTCCGTACGTTTTAATTCATCTATAATGCGAGACATGTTTTACTTTTTTTGTTTGCACAAACTTACTAATAAAAAACAAAAATCCATTTGCTTTGTTCAAACTTATAGTTTACTTTCGCTTCAAAATACCGATTTATAATGAAAAGAGAAACAGTTATAATAGCGGCCCTAGGCATCCTTACTTTGGCAGGATGTAATAATAACCACCGTTCACAAGTCCGTAAATTCAAACAGACAGCCGAAAAGACCAACCGGTCCTGCCCCACACGTATGAACGAAACGATTACACTGGACAGCACCCGTTATAATGAGAAAGATAATAGTGTGAGCTATTTCTACAGTGTTACAGGAGAACTGGACAACGCCACTTATATGAACACCCATTATGCCGCCTTTAAACAAGCCCTGCAGAATGCAGTAGACAACTCGGTGGAAATGGAAGAATACCGGAAATTCGGTACTTCCATCCGCTATATCTATTATTCGGGATCAAGTAAAAAGCAACTGGCTGCATTCTCCTTCAATTCCCCCAAATAGATTCCGTTTCAGCCCATCCGGATGCATGATACCACGCTATGGAAGACTTGAAATAATTGTTCCAAAGCAAATATTTGGGAGTGGTGAATGAATTAGGGATATACATACCCATTCCACTGTAGTTATCCCCATCTATTCTGTACAAGGATGAGGTGGGATCATGAGTATAATCTGTATAAATGACCGTCTTCTTTAATTGTTGCGTAAAATCGTCTGGAGCCATTCCTCCACACAATTTTTCAATAAACTGTAACATATCATAGGCATATCCTTTGAAGTTGCTGCTGCCTTTGCCATATTGCTGCAAATCAGCTATATCCACGTTCTTCAGGCTATCCTGATTGGACAAAATCACACTTCTGACCGCTTCCGCCAAACCTTCCATCTGATTGCAATCCACTGCCGAAATGGTTCCCCAACCATTATAGTTATAATAATCTATATAATCTTTACAGATTGGCTTCAAATACTCCTTGATCGCATTTTCATACAAATAAGGCATCACACTTGCATAAGGAAATCCGGCTGCCGGTATATCAAGTACAGAAGCGATGCAATATTTGGCAGCATCCTTCAGCTCATAATACACTTCGGCACACCCCATCATACACGCATCAAACAAGACAAAATCAAACTTTTGAGGATTTACCGTACGCAGCACTTCCGCCAATTCCGGTATCAACGCTGTGTCACTGGAATACCGGCCGCCATCTTGACCTATAGAACGGGTGCCGGTAATAGTGGGCAACCATCCTGAACCGTGAGAACCAAAGATTATTCCATAACTTTCCGACGGATAAACACTCATCATATCACCTATCACTGTCTGCATGACGGTTTTCTCCGTCGATGTCTGAGGGGGATATTTTTTTCTGATATTGCCAATACTTATCAAGTCGTGAACCGACATGTCCTGATCCGCGATCATCGCATTGACCGCTTCTTTGGACATACTGTTGATCCCCCCTTGACCATTAGTCACATATTCAACGATACAAGGCTCCGGCCAACTGATATCCGAAGCCTCACCATCCCAATATACCAACAAAGCAGCCGAATCCTTCATAGCCTGAAGCCCCTGCATCATCGTCCGAATATTATTACGCAAATTGGAATTCAAGCTGTTATCCGCCCAAAAGAAAGCCAGGACCGTTCTTCCGGCATGTTGCTGAGGAATCACGATTGTTTCCTTCTCGCAAGAGAAGAAAAAGCAGGCTGTTAAAAATATAAATAGAATCTTTTTCATAAGAAAAGGATCACTCTTCCGGTTTCTTGAACTTGAATGCATTGGGGTTCACTTCGCGAATCAGCAAGGTCTTTCCTTTTTGATACTTGATCTTCATCTTATTGATGGTCTTCTGCAGTTTCTTTCTGCTGTTCGAGAAATAAACAAAGCAAGTGCGGTTCGTCAGCCCTTCCTCGTTTTCCAAATAATTTTTCAGCTGATAACTGTATTGTGAGCGTTCCGGCAACATCTTGTTCTTATCCAGCCTTACACTGTCCAGCAATTGGATTTCCGTGAAATAAACCAATGAATCTGTAAACGATGCGGATACACCTACTATATAAACGGATTTACCTTTACTTCCTTTCAATGAGAATGCCGAGCATACCATCAGTACCAATAATAAAGAGCACAGAATCTTTATGGATTTCATAATTCTAATTTTATAATTTTATTAGAGGACAAAAATAGTTATTTACGGACAAATACGAAAAAGTAATAGATTAATTAACTATAATAATTTGCTGATGTGCCCATTACCATGTGGCACATAGCGCAGCCAATGGGCATTATTGGTATATTATGAACAAAAGCACAAGACGGGAGTAACCTTCCATCTTGTGCTTTGTTTTCTTTTCGGAAACCGAATCTTTCTTACCCTAAATAAGACTTAAGCAGCTTGCTACGCGAATTTTGTCTCAATCTTCTAATGGCTTTCTCTTTAATCTGGCGTACGCGCTCACGAGTGAGGCCGAATTTATCGCCGATTTCTTCCAACGTCATTTCCTGCGTATTAATACCGAAAAACATCTGGATAATATCCTTCTCCCTTTCGGTCAGCGTAGAGAGTGCTCTATCAATTTCCCTCGCAAGTGACTCATTAACCAAGGAACGGTCTGCCATAGGCGAGTCGTCGTTCACAAGCACATCCAACAAACTGTTGTCTTCTCCTTCCACAAAAGGAGCGTCTACAGAAATGTGGCGTCCTGAAACCTTCAACGTGTCCGAGATTTTGTCTACAGGTATTTCCAGTTCATCGGCCAGTTCTTCCGGAGAAGGACGACGCTCGTTTTCCTGTTCGAATTTAGAGAAGGCTTTGCTGATTTTGTTCAACGAGCCTACCTGATTCAACGGCAAACGGACAATACGTGACTGTTCTGCCAATGCCTGGAGAATAGACTGACGAATCCACCATACGGCGTAACTGATAAACTTGAAGCCTCGGGTCTCATCGAACTTTTCAGCTGCTTTAATCAATCCCAGGTTGCCTTCATTAATCAAGTCAGGAAGACTTAACCCCTGATTTTGATATTGCTTGGCTACAGACACGACGAAACGCAAGTTGGCACGTGTCAGTTTTTCCAATGCTACCCGGTCGCCTTTACGGATACGCTGAGCGAGCTCTACCTCTTCCTCTACAGTAATCAGGTCTTCACGGCCTATTTCCTGTAAATACTTATCCAGAGATGCGCTCTCTCGGTTAGTGATACTTTTGGTAATCTTTAATTGTCTCATTCTCTATAAAACAAATTTGGGATGCAAATTTACAACATTAAATGGAATACATCCATTTTTGTTTGAAAAATATTAGCTAATAAATCAAAAAAGACTATCTTTGTCCTTCTTTTCCTAAATATTTTGCGAAAATAGGGTTATATCTTTCTCTTTATTGATCTTATCAGCTTACTTAATAGAGATTATTCCATGATATAGCGTAAGGATGGATCCTGTCAACAGCTCTTATCTTATCGTGAAACAGAATTGATTTATGTCCTCCGTTTTCCGGCCGGACGGGAACGCAAACACCTATGACGCAAATTAATAGTTACACGACTCTACTATCGGATAAAAACATACTAAAAATCAAACTTGTGTTCCCATCATCCCCGAAATTCCGTTTACAATGCTTCTTTCCAGCATATCAATCCTGTTTGACTATAAAATCAGGATGCACGGAAGTGTCCCTTACCGTGCATCCTCTAAACTTTACCTATTGAAACTTTCTACCTTAAAAATATCCTTATTCCTGTATCAAATCTACTGCATAGTTCGCACGTTTACCTGACGGGAACATACCGCTCAAGAACAATACCTGATCCGGTGACTGGGTAGCAGCTTTCAGCACATCTTCCAAATCATTTACTGATTTGACAGGTTGTCCATTTGCCTTCAGGATGATGAAGCCTTTACGGATACCGGCAGCTTTCATTTTACCGTCTGTCACACCTGTGACTTCCACACCATATCCCAAGTTCAATTGTCTCTTCAATTCCTGAGGAACTTCACGGAACGCTGCGCCCAAGATATCCATGCCCGCACTCTTCACCACTTTCGTTGTTCCCTGTGCATTTTTCAAAGTCATCTCGATATCCTTTTCTTTCTTGTCACGCAACACCTTGACGGTTACTTTGTCACCCGGACGGTGTTTAGCCAACCCTTCCTGCAACTCTGCAAAGTTCTTCACACGTTTTCCGTCAATACCGATAATGACATCGTCCACTTCCAAGTTACCAGCCGCAGAACCTCCATCAATCACCTCAGCTATCAGCACACCATCGGTAGCACCCAGTTCCTTCACTTTCTTCTTGATTTCTTCCGGCATCATCTGCTGGTCATCATTAATCGGAGTACCCTTGATACCCAATACCGCACGCTGAACGGTTCCGTATTCTTTCAAATCGGCTATTACCTTTTTCATAATACTGGTAGGGATGGCAAAACCGTATCCGGAATAAGCTCCTGTCGGTGAATAAAGCACCGAGTTGATACCTACCAACTCTCCTTTTGCATTGACCAATGCCCCACCACTGTTACCTTGGTTAATAGCTGCATCCGTCTGGATGAATGACTCCACACCTTGATTATATACGCCCAAAGAACGTGCCTTGGCACTCACAATACCGGCGGTTACTGTAGATGTCATATTAAACGGATTACCTACAGCCAATACCCACTCGCCCACTTTCAAAGCCTCCGAATCGCCTACGGGAATAGTGGGAAGTTCATCCGCTTCAATTTTAACCAACGCTAAATCCGTGCTGGGATCTGTGCCGATTACACGTCCTTTATATTCACGTCCGTCATTCAGTTTGACACTGATCACATCAGCATTATCAATTACATGGTTATTCGTTACAATATATCCATCTTTCGAGATGATCACTCCGGAACCGAATCCCACTCTTTCAGGAGTCTGCACCTGACGCTGCTGACCGCCGCCTCTGCCATTCCCAAAAATATCACCAAAGAAATCATAGAACGGATCACGAACGGTAACTGTCTGAGTTTTTGATTCTTGAGTTGACTTTATATGAACTACTGCATGCACTGAATTTTCCGCCGCCTGAGTCAAATCCACCGGTTGCATTTGGGTGGCGTCCAGCGCGGCAAGTCTTGTATTCGGATTTTGTTGGAACACATCATTAAAGGCCACGCTTTTGTTTGGCTCGGGTTTCAACATAGAATAAGTCGTTACTCCTGCTACACCTGCGCTGACTGCTACAATTGCTGCTGCGCCTAGTACCATTTTAGTTGCTTGTTTCATAACTTAATATCTATTAATTTGTTAATTTCAAGTTTGGTTTAACATTTCTGACGCTAATGTAATGACAAATATTGTACGGTTGTACCGTTTGTCAGAGATTTTTTTCCTCTTTTAACACAGATAGATAAGCACTTAACAGGGGTTAACCGCAGAATCTGCCAAATTTGCATTCATTATCAATAGCTGACAGACAGCAAGATGACACAGGATACAACTTGCCTCATAGATAGTTATGTCTTGCAGGAAATACTTGCCTCCCGCTGGAATACATCCATATACACCCCTATAAAAGGGCATGTCCGTGACCGGTCTTTCTAACTTTACTTTTTCAACTGGTTCAATACCCTTCTCGCACTATCCGAAAGAACAACAACAGCTCCTGCCAAAATAGCAGTATCTTTAATGACCAGACGGCCGGCGCCCGTCAGCAGAGGGAACCCCTGTTCGCCACTTCCCAAATCGGGGACCCACACCTCAGGCGTTGTCACAAGGAAAGACAAAGTGCCCAGTGTCATGACAATAGCCAGTCCGGCCCCTACCAAACCGATTTTTGGAGAGAAGATACCTAAAAACGTCAAGATACCGATTCCCATAATCAAAATACCCAATCCATGAGAAAACCCATAAGTATTGTTCTCTTCATGCCACTGGTGCTTCGCTTCATCGAATTCGCCTTCTTTCAGCTTATATTCTTTATATTCAGGAGCGTCCTTGGTATAAAAGAAACTCATAAAGGGACTGTTCGCCACAAAAGGCACAATTCCTTCGGCTTCATAATTCCAGAATTTCAGACCGCCAATCCATACAAAAATTACAAGGATTGCCACACGGATAAGATTGATACCCAGTTTTTGGGCAGATGCTGCTATTGTTAAAAACGCAACAAACAGAGATTTTAATTTTGTCATCATTGCTTTCATTATTAAAAGATTTAACTTCCTGGTGCAAAGGTCGGCAGTTTTCCCTCTCCAGTAAATGGCAATTCCCCCATATAGGTTGGCAATTATTCCCGTTTCTCTCTTTTCCGGTATTCCGAAAGGCTCTCCTTGTTCATTTTCTTAAAGAACCGGCTAAATGTAGCCAAATCCTCAAATCCCAGAATCTCACTGATTTCCTTCGCACTCTTGCCCGTATAAAGCAACAGGCGCTTGGCTTCCGCATCCACGCGTTCATGAATGACACGCAAAGGAGAAGAAAGCCTGTAAAGGGAAAAGAGATTGGAAATGGTCTTGGGAGAACGACACAACATATCAGCATAATCCTGCACTTGCTTCTTCTCCTTAAAATGACTGTCAACCAGCACATAAAACTGACGAATCACATCAAACGTGTTCTCACGCCCCGGGTCTACATCAAACATTTCACGGGCTATGCGGGTACAAGTGATAATGAAACGTTTCAGAATAATACGCAACATTTCTTCCTGCAAGTTGTCTTGTATTTCACACTCCCCTCTGAAAATATCGACAATACTGTCAAGACGGGCCGACTGGGAAGGCGAAAGCTTCAAACGCATGACACGGGAAGAACCGTTAAACAGGAATCCGTTACAAGACACCTCGCTGTCATGCCCGTAAATACAATAAAAGTTACTATTGAATAAAAAAGTGAGGTATTCACCGTCCACTCCCCTTATCTGCACATGATGCAAAGGAGTGAGCGAAATCATTTCCTCTTTTTCCAGATGCATCACCACATGATCCACTTCCACATCCAGCGTTCCATGCCGCACCCATATAAATTTATAAAGACTCCCGTCACGTTGCAAAAAGGAGTTTTCATGGAAACAGGAAGTCATTGCTATATTTCCATTCAATTTAGTACTTAAGTGATATTCCATAACTACCTTAAAATAAGATGAGGGGATAAATATAAAGCTATCTCTTCAGATATAAAAGAGATAACGCAAAAGATATTTCTCATCCTCCCTCTTTTCCTGCCTTTCACCGGCATTTTAAATCATTGCCATATAAGTTGGCCAAAGTTCCCGTTTAAAATGTTCACACCTGGACATACAGGAAGTTCCCCACTTCAGTGCGTTTCTTTTAATATTTGTTAAACATTTATTTTTCTTCGTCCACTCCCTGATTTAATAGTACATTTGTTTTATCACAAGCATCAGAGCGATATATTTAAAGAAGAGTAGAAAACAATAATGGATAAAAATCGTAGGAGAATCCGTATAGGCTATATTCAATGGCTGCTGATATATACCTATATATGTACCATCTTCTCATTCACCTGTGAAGCTGCCAATGCACAGGATCGTACCGGGAACGAAGAATATGTGCTGATTTTAAACAGCTATAACGAATCTTCTCCATGGAGCAACAGCATTACCACCCCCATTGTCCATAAACTAGCCGGAACCAAAAATATAGACGCCTACATAGAACATCTGAATTTATTCATGGTAGGCGATTCTGCTAAAATAGAAAAGTTTTCAGAAACACTTTCCTCAAGATATGGCTCCACCCCTCCCCGTCTATTGGTATTTGTAGGAAGCATGAGTCTGATTTTCAGAGAAGAGATACAAGCTTTATGGGGTACCGTACCTACTATTGTCTGCGGGGCAGACCCCTATGTGTATCCTGAAATATTCTACAGGCAGAGAGATACAGTCACTCCCAAAGAAAAGACACACATGAGCGAACTGGCCCAAGAATACAATTTCACCTACATGCATACCCCTATCTATCTGGAAGAAAGTGTGGAACTGATGCTGCAAATGATTCCCGGCATGAAAAGACTCATCTTTTTGGGAGACGGGATTTATCCCAATCCCGAATATGACCAACGACTGCGGGAATTGATCCAAACAAAATATCCGCAACTGGAATATAAATACATCTCTTCACGCACCAATACTCTGCACCAGTTATATAATGCTGTACGTAAGGCAGACAAGACTACAGGCATTCTGGTATCCACTTGGTTCACCGAATCCTTCACCTCGGACAGCTTTCTGATAAACGCTTACAGAAGCATTTCCAGCATCTCCGCCCCTCTTTTCACCATCCGCTATGCAGGTATGGACGACGGAGGTATGGTAGGAGGATACATGTACAATGAACAAGCCTTCACCAAGCAATTATTGAAAACAATTGACGACATCCTCGGTGGAAAAAGAGCCAGTGACATTCCTTTCTATGAGCCTCAGGAAGCACACCCCACCTTCAACTATACCAGACTCATAAATAAAGGGCTCGACCCCAAGCGATGCCCCGATGACACCATTTTCTATGACAAGCCTGTCCACTTTCTGAACAAATACAAATGGTTTATCCTGATTGTGCTCATGGCCTTCGCACTGATGGCTGTAACACAACAAAAACGCATTCAGATGCTGAAAGTCCTGAGACGAGCCCAACAAAATGAAATAGAAACAAACGCACAATATATCAACCTGGTGGATAATATGCCGATTCTTTACATGAAGGAACAAGTAATATGGGATAAAGAAGGAAATATTATAGACAGCATTTATCAGGATGTCAACCGTTATTTCGAACGATGTTTTTTTAAAAAATCCGATATAATAGGGAAAAGGGCCTCCGAAATCTTTCCCGAATCTTTACCGGAATTCACCCATTTCATGAGTATCACCTTGAAAGAAAAGAAATCGATCACATTCCCATATTATTTTAAAACCGTCAACACCTTCTATGATGTTGTCCTGAATTGCTCCACTGAACCGGATATGGTCGATGTGTTCTGCATGGACAGCACCGAGTTGCACAATGCACAGCAAATGCTAAGCGCCACGAACCATAAACTTTCCATGGCACTGGAAGTAGCCAACATTGTACCTTGGAAATGGAACTTGAAAGACCATACCATCTTGTGCGACCTTAACCGCCCCATTGCCATGGCAGCCATGCCGGGCAGCATCAGCGAAGATCAGTTGAGCGTATCGGACAAACAATATTTCGCCAAAATTATCAAAGAAGACCGTCCACGCGTGATACAGGCCTACCGCGACCTGGCAGACGGAAAAATAGAGAAAGTGAAAGAAGAGTACCGTGTACTGGCCAATGATGGAAAACATTGGAAAATAGACTGGGTAGAAGCACAAGCAGCCGTAGAAACAAGAGACAAAAACGGAAAGCCGCTGACTTTAGTCGGTTCCTCACTGATTATCAACGAACGGAAAACAATGGAAAACGAACTGCTTTCAGCCAAGGACCGCGCGGAAGAATCCAACCGGCTGAAGTCCGCTTTCCTTGCCAATATGAGCCACGAAATACGCACTCCGCTAAATGCTATCATCGGTTTCTCAAACATCCTTGCTACTGCAGAAGAGGAACAGGAAAAGCAGGAATATATCAATATCATTGAAAGTAACAATACGTTACTGCTGCAATTAATCAGCGACATACTGGACTTATCAAAAATAGAGGCCGGCACACTGGATTTCAGTTATTCCAACGTGGAACTGAATGATATCCTTTCCGAAATAGAAAGCGTGGTCCGTTACCGGACGGAAACCAGCGGCATTCAACTGATTGCACACAAAGGACTCCCCTCTTGCCCCATAAAGACAGAAAAGAACCGCCTGATGCAAGTTTTGAATAATTTGCTGAACAACGCCAGCAAGTTTACCTCACAAGGAAGCATCACCTTCGGCTACGAACTATGCGGCAGAGAACTTTATTTCTATGTTAAAGATACCGGTTGCGGCATTCCAGCCGACAAAGTGAACTCCATATTCGGACGTTTCGTCAAACTGAACTCTTTTGTACAGGGTACAGGACTGGGATTATCCATTTGCCAGACGATTGTAGAGCACATGGGAGGACGCATCGGCGTAGAATCTGAAGAAGGAAAAGGATCCACTTTCTGGTTCACCATTCCCTACCAGCCCGCTGATGCGGATAACAAAAAGGAAGACAAACATCAGCCCATCTCCGTGCAGAAAGACAAGCTGACCATTCTAGTTGCCGAAGACAATGAGAGTAATTACCGGCTGTTCCAATCTATCTTGAAACGAGAATATAACCTGGTTCATGCTTGGGATGGAAAAGAGGCGGTCAATTTGTATAAACTCCATAATCCTCAGATAATTCTGATGGATATCAATATGCCGGTGATGGATGGCTATGAGGCCACCCGGGAAATACGAAAACTATCCTTGGATGTGCCTATCATCGCCGTTACCGCTTTCGCCTATGCCAGTGATGAACAACGGGTTATGGAAAATGGCTTCGACGGCTATATGGCCAAGCCCATCAGCGCCCCACAACTGAGACAACAGATTGCTGCCATATTACAGAAACGCATTATCTTATTATAACCTCCGCTTTTTCCATTATACCCGGCTGAAATCCGATGTAGAAACCGGTTTGAATCCACAACTATAAACAAGAAAACGACCGAAAGCGCCACAAGGATGGAGAATTAAAGATGATTATAACATAAATGCAGAGTTAATTCATCGCTTCAGCTCCATTAAGTCTTTTTTTCAGTACCATTAAAGCATTTCTTACGGTTACCTTTTACAGACTACGACAGTAGTCCGTATGTTTCACTACGGCAGACCGTACAGTCCACTGTAGCAGACTGTACGGTCCACTGCCGAAGACTATAGTAACAGTCCGCACAAAAAGACTTAACAGTCCGTATGACAAGACCTGATATACCCGACAAAAAGTATTAACCCCCATACCTAAAAAAAACTCCCCCTTGCTCACCTTCACAGGCTATGCAAGAGGGAGATTCTACACTAACTCTTAACCTAATAAATAAACGACAAAATCATTCTTTATATCTTAAGGCTCCGGCTGGCAGTTTCTCACCTTTCTCACCAAAGCTCTTCAATGCGTTTTCCGATTCAATGGTTACTTTACTTTCATCCAACATTCTCCGGTCAAGGCCGAACACGTCTATAAAGAAATCATAAACCGCATTCCGCTTGTTCGGACCGAAATCATGACGTTCTTTCGGCAAATGTACATTGCTCACCTTGTCCGTCGCACCATAAAAACCGTAAATGCGTTGCAAGTAAGGATATTCCAAACGAGGAACCGTGGCTGTCCAGTCTCCTCCGTCGGAAACCACCAGCATGGGACGCGGAGCAAACAGGGCGGCCAGTTCCGCATTGCAAGTTCCTCCACCTGCCAGCTGGATGGGCTTGCCACTTTCACACGGGCAACCGCCATCAAAGTGAGAAGCCAGACTGACCACAGGGGCAGCAGCTGTAAAACGGTCGTCCAAAACGGTAAGCAACACCGTCTGCGTTCCTCCGCCGGAACCACCGTTCACGCCGATGCGTGCAGGATCTATATCTTTACGGTTTGCCAGCATATCATCCAGTATCAGCAATCCGTTCATAGCCTGAATGGTGTGCGCATCACTGGTATGGTGCGCTTCCGCACCTACCTGCAAAGCGGATTCTCCCCAACCATACAAGTCATAATCCACACAAATAGCCCCCATACGCGCCAATGTAGCCATACGTTGCTGTTGGTCCTTCCGGTAACGTCCCTGTCCAAAATGGCCATTGGGGCAAATAATAAGTGCATGTTTACCTTTGGAACGCGGTGCATAAACCGAACCGCAAACATAAAGCCCCGGCAAGGTCTCCAATGCAAAATTCTGTACGGTATATCCATCGAATTTCCGTACTTTCGAGAGAATAGGCTTTGCATCCTTCACTGTTCCTTTCAGCATATCATCCAATCCCAGACGTTGGCGCACTTCCTTTCGGAGTATCTCCCTGCGCTGTTCCCACTGACCTTTATCAGTATACAAGCCACTAAGATATGACAACATTTTTTCTCCATCAACATCCGTGCGGCGTGCATACTCGTATGGTTTCAACTTGTACACGGTATCACTTTGCTTCACGAATTTATAATCGAAAGGAGAAAGCACATTGGTCAAGGTTTCTTCCAATGAATAGGGACGGATACGGAAATCGGCATACGGAAGGATACGCCCCACCGTATCAATATCATACTTCAAGCGGACCTGGAAACGGGCGGCAACGTCATTCAACACATCGGATAACGGACGTGCGAACCGGGTTTCATAAGTTTGTGCAGACACAGCGGAAAAAGAGAGTGCCGCCATGCACAAAAGCATCTGTTTTTTCATCGGGCAGTCTATTTTATTTCTTTACCATCCACATACACATCATCCAGCACCAAGTCCTTACAATCTTCAAAGACACAGCGTTGCTTGGCATTCTGAATATACACATCACGCATCACAATACCGGTAATAGGCGCTTCGGGCAGGCCCACCACCATAATGGGGGTATTCACATCACGGACCGTCACACCCGAAACATAGATGTTACGAAATTCCGGAGTGCGGTCACTCTTCGGTTCGGCAGGCATCTTGCTATATTTCAGATTGAGAACAATAGCTTCTTTCTTGATATTACTCATCACAATATTGCTTACACGGATATCCTCCACAATGCCTCCGCGGCCACGAGTGGATTTCAGACGAATCCCTCGGTCTGTACCATCAAAGACACAATTGCTGATGGTCACTTTCTTCACTCCCCCACTCATCTCGCTGCCGATAACCACACCACCGTGTCCGCTCAACATGGTGCAATTGGTAATGGTGATATTCTCGCAAGGAACACCCAGTTTACGCGCTTGCAAGTCACGTCCGGATTTGATGGTGATGCAGTCATCGCCTACCGAAATGTGGCAGTCGCTGATGTGTACATTCTTACAAGACTCGGGGTTGATGCCATCCGTGTTGGGGGAAGGCACATTGTGGATGGTAATGCCTTTAATGGTCACATTGTCGCAAAATTCAGGATTTACAGTCCAGAAGGGAGAGTTGATAATCTTCACGCCCTCTACCCGTACATTCTTACAACGGATGGGATGTATGAAAGGAGGACGGAAAAAGCGACGGTCCAGTGTGCCATGCCAGTCTTCATTGGTTTCAGCGTAAAGGGCTTTCAGGTCGTTTTCCTTCTCGAACATGGGCTGGTACTTGTTGATGTTTCTCTTGCCGTTATCTCTAAGGTCTACCAGTACACGGAAAAATTCAGTCCACCATGCCTTACCCTGTCCATCCAGAGTTCCTTCTCCCTTGATGGTGATGTTTTCTGCATCCACGGCGTAAATCAACGGTTGGAAACTTTTCATCATGATTCCCTCGTGACGCACTTCCACATAAGGGAGGAAGTCGTCAAAGTTCTCCGAGAATTTCAAGGTGGCTCCTGCTTCCAATTCTAATGTAATATTACTTTTCATGTGGATGGAACCGGTGAGATAAGTTCCTGCGGGGAAAAAGAGTGTTCCGCCACCATTGGCATTCAAGCGGTCGATGGTAGAATTAATCAATGTCGTGTTTAATTTCCGGCCTTGTATATCGGCACCGGCTTGCTGCATATCCACACGCTCGGCATGCAGAAAAGACAAACTGCAAACACATAACAACAGACTTAAAAAGGTACGTTTATTCATATCGTTCATTAATTGATTTTAGTTTTACCAAACACCCCCAGGGGCTTTTCCTATGAAAGCTGCGTTTATTTCTTAAAAGAATAAGTTCCGCTTTCCACTATCTTCGGCTCTTTCTCATCGGGAAGGAATACGCGTGCCGTACACCCTACAGGTATCGTTACTTTCAATGTAAAGACTCCATTCTCGCGTGTCCAGTCTACTGCAACCTTTCCATAGAGAGTTTCAGTCGAAGCCCGGACGTATGTCAAATCGCCTACCGGACGGGGACGTATTTCTATTTCCTTCATTCCCGGTTTTCCCTCAACGGTGCGGATACCCACCAGCGAGTTGAAGAACCATTCATCAATCTGTCCCATCATAAAGTGATTCCACGAAGAACCTTGTCGCGGATCCCATTGCTCGGTCAGCGTGGTAGCTCCAAATTTCAGTTGGAAACCATACCCCGGGGCCTCTTCATGGTTATGCATGGTGTACATCAACTCATTCAGTCCGTTACGGGCTAGCGTCTGGAACAAATAACGATTTCCCACATCACCAGTAGTCAGCCGGTTACCATGACGTTTTATATCCGCTACCAAGTTATCAAGTACCGCCTGTTTATCTTCGGCAGGAACCATTCCGAGAAACAACGGCAGGGCATTACTGCACTGACTTCCCGTACCATACTGACGAGTATCCTTATGATAAAACTCCCGATGGAATGCTTTATTAATTTCTTCACCCAAATGAGTGTAATATGCTACATCATACCTATTATCCAGCATACGTGCCGCCTCCACCAAATAGCGAACAACCATATAATAATGGGCGGTAGCTACTAAAGGAACAGGCGTATTACGAGAAAATCCGGCCCGGAAATCTCCATAATCATACCAATCACCCAGTCCGAAAGAAACGATTCCATCATTGGCACGGGTAGTCATATAATCAATGTAACGGCGCATTCCGTTATAGTATTTTCTAATCAATGAATCATCCCCATACGTCTCATAATACATGAAAGGCAATACCACAAAGGTACATCCCCATTCGGGAGATTCGGCAAAAGCATCCATACCGGGACCCTCGAACACCACATATTCCGGAGCAGTGGTAGGAACCGCGCCATTGGCATGCTGTGCATCGGCTATGTTCTGAAGAGTCTGAGGGACAAAGCCTGTCAAATCATAATTGTAAAGCAAACCGGGACCACACAAATGATCTTGTTCCAACCAACCCAGTTTCTCGCGATGAGGACAATCGGTAAACACGGACTGCATATTGCTTCGCACCGCCTTCTCTATCAGCCGATGGGCCTCATTGAATATACGATTGGAACATTGGAATGTGGATACCTTAGGAGCCGAATTATAAACAAAGCACGATTGTATCTTCTGGATCACCGGAAGATGCAAGGTGTTTTTTTGCCCTTTCAGCACAGCGCCTTCCACCTGAATATACCGGAAACCATAGTAAGAAAAACGAGGATGCCAAGTTTCCACTCCTTCCCCTTTCAGGGTATATTCATAATAATGTTGTCTGCCGGTCTGACGCTGATTGCAAGCTCCTTCGTCCGTCAGGGATTCGGATACAAGCAGAGTTATTTTCTGCCCTTTCTTTCCACGGACGGTAATTTCGGGGAAACCGGCCAGGTTCTGTCCCATATCCAGCACAAAGGCAGACGGATCTACTGTCCGTTTGGTTGACTTGCAGGCAGCTGTTATCTGTTCAGCGGTGAGCTTGGTCATTTTCCGGATATCATAACGCTCCATAATCTTCACCGGTTGCGCTATCTGCGGACGAAGCACCCCTTTGGGGGCTTCCTGAATCACGACAGGACGCCAATCCTGCTCTTTAAAACCGAACATGTTCCAGCCTTTCTGCTCACGGCGGGCGTCATAATCTTCTCCGCCATAGATGCAATTGAACAGTACGGGACTGAAATCGTACTTCCAGTCCTTTCCGGAAACAATCGTTTCACTGGTTCCGTCTTCATAATTCACCACCATCCGGAAACGAAGCGTGGGAGCGCCGAAACTGATTTGCAGTTTACGATAGCGGCCGCCTTGCACATTGTAAAATCCATTTCCCAGCAGGACTCCGATAGCGTTACCGCCTTTCTTCACTTGCGAGGTGACATCATAAGTATTATAATAGACACTTTTGTCATAGTCGCTCCAAAGGGGGGGCAAATTCGCTGTCTCCCACTTTTTCTCCATTCAGCGAAAATTCATAAAAGCCCAAGCCACATACATACGCTGTGGCGTCTTTCACTTTCTTTGCCACATGGAACTCGCGACGCAGATAAATACTTTTCTTTGCCAAAGTATCCACAGCAGCCCAGGCGGCCTTTGCCTCAGGCTTTTTCAGCTCACTGCCATGATATTTCCGGCCTTCGGGTATGCGGGCATCCTTACGGGTAATGGCCCCAATCCATTCACTGCCGGCGAAAGCCGCTTCGGAAGTCAGGATACTGAAATCAGAGGGCGCACTCCATGCCGAAGGCGTATCAGCCTCATCCCAGACACGGACACGCCAAGTATAATGCCTGTCCTTCTCCAAAGCCGCATCCGCACAGGAAACCAACTGGCTTCGAGCGGATTTTACTTTGCCACTGTTCCAGACTACTTTTCCTGCCCATACATCCCGAACCTCTATCTCATAAGCAGTCTGCCGCGTGCCATTTTCCGGCGAACTCATCTGCCATCCCAAACGAGGGGCATCAGAGATGGTCACTCTTCCTTCGCGCATCTCACACGTCAGGCGGGTAATAGTTATGTCTTTCGCCTGCACGGAGAAAGACATAACTAACAAAGCGGCTATTAAGAATTTTCTGTAATTCATTTTTCTTTCAACAGTCTATTTATTATCTTAAGACATCCCCTTTATTCAAAATTATAGCACATTCTCACAAAGAACACGGGTCAATGTATCGGCATGTCCTACTTCCTTTCCATCCACATAGATATGCAGACCTTTTCCACGCTGGTAACGGCTGCCGTCTTTATCCCACAAAATAGTGAGGTTACGGCCATGATACAACACATTATCCAAACAGAAATAATCCCATTTTCCTTCGGGAATCAACGGATTCACCTCCACTGTGTTATCCATGCGCGGACGGAGTCCTATCAAACCGGTAATCATCAAATCATTAAAAGTAGAATGATTGTAATAACGGCTGCGTTCCTGATCCCCTTTCAACCAATAACCGGTTACCTCATCCAGATACTCGCCGATGTAGGGACGCCCACGATGATGTTGCGACTCCACATAGCGTTCCATTTGATGGAAATACACGCTGTCTGTCAATACAGTCTGAGGATAATTATTCATGAAATTGGCCATTGCAGTCAAAGTCTGTGCAGATGCAAACGGCCAGATAGCCCCATCCCATTCACACTTACCTACGCCATGCGTACGGAACTCAGGATGACGGCGCTCGGCAGTGGTAAGTCCGTAAGGTGCGGAAAAACCTTTCTCGTCCATCACTTCCTTCCATGCCACATCGTATTGGGAAGAAGCATCCGGCAAATTGAAATACCAAGGGATATAGCCGATAGCCTCGCGTACCTCGGCGGACGCATCTCCACGCATCGTTTCAAAGAAATGGTGGTCTGTGTTCCACAACTTATCCTGTACCAACGTTTTAATGGAGTCGGCTTTCAATCCATATTTCATGGCCATGCCCTCATCTCCTGTCATGATGCTGATAAGAGAGAGCGCTTTGGCGTTGCCATACATATAACTGTTGATAGTAGGACGGGCATATTGTTTACGACGACCTCCACTGATAGATTCCTCCATGCCATCCTGCACATCTCCCTGCCAGTAAAGTCCATTGGACAGGCGGTTTGTCTTTTCCCAACGGGCATATTCCGCTTCCAAATCCTTTACCATATCCAACAAGAATTCCTTGTTTCCATCGACCATGTAACGTCCCAGTACCGCATCCGCATTCCACGAGCTAAACTTGGTCATTTTGGCCATCGGGCCTCCTTCGTTACCCCGATACCAAGTATGGATAATCTGATTCAAGTATTCCGGGTTACGCAACCAGCGGCTCTCATAAATATGATGACCGATGGCACAAGCTATCAGATTGTATTTATCGGCATACGAACGGTTTACCAAGAATTCGGTCATACCATAGCCCACCGGAGTTTCCTTGATGTGCTTGCGCAGCGTCCACCAACGATAATAATACATTTCCTCGAAGTTCTTTTGAGAGCACTCGAAAAGAGGTATGTTTTCTTCCATCCATTGAGATGCGCAGGCATTGGGAACAGCCTGGGCTATATTCTCATCCTCCATGCTGTTGAAATAATCCACGTAGGGCTTGAAATCCTTATATTTCAAGAAAGCCGCACCGGCATCCTTATCAGCAGAAGTCGTCTTGAAATTGGCTATACGATAGGTGCACAAAGGTTCTTGCTCACCTGCATTCGGCAGAATGCCATACCAGTCTGCCGGGGTATCCACCGTAGGATAAGTCCGTTGCGCTCCGGTGCGGAACATCACTCTTTCAATGGCCGGAACGGGAGCAAAGAACATACGTTGTCCTGCTTTCTTTCCATCCACGTAAACGGTTACCATACGGTTAGCAACAGAAAGCTCCACTTCTACCTTATACGTCTTGCCCGGTTCATACTTCAACAAATTACCAAACCGCGCACCTCCTTTGGCACGGAAAAGTCCGTCGGAAGTCAATTCCAAACGAGAACAGGCAATACCGTTTTCATCTAGGAATTCTATTTGCAAAAGGCCCTTATCGTTCTGCTCCGCCATCAGTTCGAAAGAAACTTTAAGCTCTTTTGTAGCAGGTATCTTACGCTCCACACGGGCATAATCGAACAAATCCTTATCTTGCAGCACCAACCATTTTCCATCCAATGATACGGGAGCCCACTGCAAAGAATACAAATTCCAGTCGGTCAGTTCATTCAAATCTTTATAGTTGGCAAAATTATCGTCAGCATGTGCACTGGCATGTGCGCGGACGGGCACAGGAATATGAGAGACCCACATGTCCTCCTTGTTCACACTGTAAGTCACCCACAAATCACCATCGGGAGGAGTTCCGTTACCTTCCTGAATACCCCGTACATACTGAGGCCCGAATGATTTATAATTACCTCCGTAACGCATCGGTGTAATTTCGCCATGCACCAAATTCAAGGTCGTATATTCCAGCCCGTCCTTACTGAGCGAGATAGCCAGCGGCCAACGGAACTCGGAAGGATTATACACCGTGGCGTATGTACCGTCACTCAAACGCTGCCCCCAAATCTTCGCATTACTGTTAACAAACCCTTTCGCACGTTCCACCGGTTGCGCCCACGTATTCCCACCATCCTCGCTGATGGAAGTCAGGGCATGTTTCCACAAGCTTACCAAACGACCGTCGGGCAAAGTATAGTCACAATACGCTTTGTATTCTTTGTGTAAAGGAATCAACGGGTCATTACGGTCAGCTTCCTCCACCCACTGCATACGGTAACGAGGATTGTCCAGAATCTCCTGACAGGCTTTTACAAATTCCTTGTCTTTGCTGCGTTTAAAATAAGGATAGGATGTATTCTTTTCATTAAACGCATGGTTATAGTAAATGAAATAAATGGGACCGAACGAACCGTCTTTCTTAATCTCGCGAACCACACGGCCTATTCCGTTCCCGTCATTCGGGTCATCTTTCTTGTCCAGAGCTACGCCATAGTTTCCCATAGCTATCAATCTGCCGCTTTTTGATACATAGAAGCCTACACGCTGATGCATGATGGCATCCAGATCTTTCGCCTTGTCTGTGCGTCCGGGCTTGGTATAGCCATCGGGAACCCGGTAGATAGGGAAAAGAGTCACCGGATTTGTCCAGTGGTATCCATCTTTTGAAGTCATCAGGAAAGTCTGTGAGGGAGGAATATGCTCGTCTGATGGATCGGAAAGATAATGCATATAAAATTGTCCGTTCCAATAAGCCAACATGGACTGATGATTGTATGTCCATCCATTGCCGTTATCGGGTGCAGGATGTTCCCGGTTGGCACGTATCACCTGAATATTGTGTACTCCTACCACAGGTGATAATTGTCCGTCATGATAGGTAGGGTTAGACAGCTCTGTGCCTGTATAGTGTACTCTATCTTGAGCCGACACCGAAAGTGCCAGCGAACAGGCTGCTGCAAAGGTAAAAAGTTGTTTCAGTTCCATTTATTTACTTCTATGTTGTTTTTCCATCTATTAAAATGAGGTTTCTCTTCAGCTTGATTGGGCTGCAAACAAGCAAAGCTATACAAAATTACGAATTTCTTCGTTTCCCGATAAAAGCTTCGGGCTTTAAAAAAAGACGAAAGCACAAAGCAAATGTACTCTATAAAATAATGCTATTTATAAAAAACGTCTTTTTGTTAAGGAATTTGCATAAAAGAAGCTTTTTTACTATCTTAGCAGCATGAAGTTAACAGTTTGATAACTTTTCTACGAGAAATATGTTATTTATAGTATTCACTTTTTTAACAACCGTTTGCTTATGAAACAAAAGAATAAGATGTTATCCACCCATGGCATTAAAACACTATTCGAAACCCGATTAACCCAACTCACTTCATTGGCTTCAGAAAGCCAGGATGAAATAGCTTTCAAAAACAAGCTGAACGATTATCTATTATCCGGTCCTATTTACAATCCTGCTGCCGCAAGGCAAATTAAAAGACTGATAGATAACGATGGAAAAACCATTTACGAAGCCTCTACAGAACAGGAGATTAAAATAGAAACCATCTCACTGCTTTGGAAGTTTTTAACGAATAGTATCATCAATGAAGAGATTTCCGTTGATTTATGGATTGACCTGTATCACCAGTTTGACCGGCTTTATCACGAAGAGGAGGAACTACCTGATGAAAAACAAGTGCAACAATGGATGAAACGCTGGCCCAGCGGACTGAATGAGGATGTCCGGGCTATCCGCCGACAAAACAAAGAGCGTATTATCTCCCTTCTTATCCAGAAAATAGAAAACAGACACGCGCCCTCCAGCCGCTATCTTTTTCCCGAAGGAAGCACGGAAGAGGACAAACGCCAGCTGGTCTGCCAATGGTGGAACGAAGCCCGTTTTCATCTGGCAATGGCCATAAAAAGCCCTACCGAACTGAACCGAATGCTAGGCAACTCCCTATCCGAAGAGACCTTGCAGCTTTATCACAAAGCACGCAAGAAAGGAATGCCTGTCTTTATCACCCCTTACTATCTGTCTTTGTTGAATCCTACGGGGAAAGGATATGATGATACAGCCATACGAAGCTATATTCTGTACTCTCCCCAACTGGTGGAAACATACGGTAACATCCACGCATGGGAAAAAGAAGATGCTGTGGAGGACGGAAAGCCTAACGCTGCAGGATGGCTGCTGCCGGACGGACACAACATTCACCGCCGTTATCCCGATGTGGCCATTCTTATCCCCGACTCGATGGGACGTGCATGCGGCGGCCTGTGTGCATCCTGCCAGCGCATGTACGACTTCCAAAGTGAACGTCTGAACTTCAACTTCGAGGAATTGAAACCGAAAGAGAGCTGGGACAAGAGGTTGAGAAAACTGATGGAATATTTCGAGAACGACACTCAGCTCAGGGATATCCTGATTACGGGAGGCGATGCATTGATGAGCCAGAACAAGACCTTGCGCAATATATTGGAAGCCGTCTACAAAATGGCTGTCCGCAAACGAAACGCAAACCTGCACCGCGCCGAAGGAGAGAAATATGCGGAACTGCAACGAGTACGCCTGGGCAGCCGGCTCCCGGTATATCTGCCCATGCGAATCAATGACGAACTATTGGATATCTTACGTGAGTTCAAAGAAAAGGCATCTGCCGTAGGGGTCAGACAATTTCTGATTCAAACGCATTTCCAGACTCCACTGGAAGTAACACCCGAAGCGCGTGAAGCTATCCGCAAGATACTGGCAGCCGGGTGGACTATCACCAACCAGCTAGTATATAATGTTGCGGCTTCCCGTCGCGGACATACCGCTAAGCTGCGCAAAGTATTGAACGGATTGGGTGTATTGTGTTACTACACTTTCTCGGTAAAAGGTTTTGAAGAGAACTATGCGGTATTCACACCGAACAGCCGTTCCTTACAGGAGAAAGAAGAGGAAAAAAGATGGGGAAAACTTTCCGCAGAGCAAGAAAAGGAGTTTTTGAACCTGTTGAGAAACAGTAAAGACCGTGCGGCAGCCGTACAGCGTTTCTGCACCTTCCATCAGATTCCTTTCGTAGCAACAGACCGCAGCGTACTGAACCTGCCGGGTATAGGCAAGAGCATGACTTTCGTAACTATCGGTATGACAAAAGAGGGAAAACGGATACTGGAATTTGACCATGACCCAACCCGCCAGCATACTCCGATTATTCATCAGATGGAAAAAATATACATCAAGGAAAACAAGTCTATCTGGCAATATATGCTGCAATTGCAAGAAATGGGCGAGAAGAAAGAAGAATATGCCAGTCTGTGGAAATATATGGAAGGAGAAACAGAACACCGCTTCCCCTTATATAATTATCCCGATCCGGGATTCCGGATTACAGAAAAGTATAGTCACTTGTCAGTAGTTGGTAATAAATCAATCTGTTAATTTGTCAATGTGACAATGTGCTAATGTGCCATGCGGAACAAAGCGTACCCCATTGACATATTAGCACATTGACAAATCAGCAGATTATTCAATTCGTAATCTTGATCCCCACAAAATACGTTCTAGGCTGTGTAGGCCCATAGAAATAACCCGAGTCACGATAACCACCTTTGTCCAAATCCTTTTGGAAAGCATTAAAAATATTCTGTACTCCACCGTTTAACTGCAATTTGATATGGTCATTCAATACAAATGTGTAATTCAGTTTCACATTCAAATCAAAGAAATCAGGAGTATGCACCATTTCATCTTTAGCGATATATTGTCCTATATATTCCTCGGGCAACTCTGTCGGTGCGAAATGCGGCACATGCATCCGGCCTGTGTACACACCGGACAAGGAGCAGTCGAAATTCTTGAACGGAGCAGATGTCAATGTGAAATAACCGTAATAGTCAGGAGTACGGGGCATCCGCTTCACCGGCGCTACCTCAGGATTCTCACTCCATGCCTCCAGCTCGGTATATTCGCTGCGCTGCACCGTGAAGCCCACCTGTAAAGCCGCATCACGTCCATGTGCAATCTTTCCGTCCAGATTCACGCCATACACACGTGCCCCGTTACCGTTGCGACGCTCCTTCACCTTGTTACCGTTCTCGTCATGGCCCATATCCTCCAGAACAAACACGTCATCCAATCCGGTATAGAACCCTTCCAATAACAAATTGGTCTGGAAATGACCGATATTCGCCGTCCAGTCAATGGAGCCGCTGATGCTGTTGGAATGCTCCGGTTTCAGCCCTTCCGCCAACTTGATAAGCACGCCCTCACCTCCTACTGCGGTAACATGCAAATCCTCATCGTATGCCTGCGGCGCACGGAAACCGGTAGACCAGGTAATACGTGCCTGTAGTTTGTCACTCGGTTTGTAGAGCAGGTTCAGACGGGGGCTGAAGATAGGATTGTCAATCAGGTTATGGTCATCCAGACGGAACCCGGCCAGGAATACAAACTGATTCATTTTCCATTCGTTCTGCACAAAAGCGCTGGCAATGCGGACATCCTGCTCCATGTCACGATGATAGCCGGTCATGATGTCGTGCAGGGAGTTGTTCTGATACTCCAACCCGGCGGTAAAAGTAGCAGGAGAGAATAAAACTTTCTCAAAATTACCCACATACATGCCACCTGCCACCCAAGTCAGGTCTTTCGTCTTTCCGTATGCATTCGCATCCTGTTGCGCACCATAATAACTGTTACGGTCGGTATGCTGGATGGAAGAATAGAAAGAAAGCTTATGCTTGTATTCTTTCCAAAACAGATCATAACTCAATCCGCCACTATTGATGACATGCTTGGTCTGTTCGGTGATATCCGTTTCGTGCGGCTGCAAATCGAATTTGTTGCCTCCGCGACGAAGTTCGTTGGTGGTATGGTATTCCAGATTGATGCGGCTGAAATGCGTAGGACGGTAATAGGCGCGGAAGCCGAAAGTATTCATGTTCAGCTTTCCCAACTCCGAGAAACCGTCCCCGTCCGCATCATACGGATTACGGTTCCGATAAGACTGATACAAAGCGATGCCATATGTATTGTCTTTTGACACCAAAGAGGCGTTGGCTCCCATATACTGTTCCCACACCTTGCCGTTCATATTGGACATTGTTGAAGAAACTTGAAATGAATTGTTGATGGGGTCTTTCGTGATGATATTGATGGTTCCGCCCACTGCATTAGCACCAAACAAGGCCGACCCTCCTCCGCGGACAACCTCTACACGCTCTATCATATTCACCGGAATCTGCTCCAAGCCATATACACCGGACAGAGCACTGACTACCGGACGGCTATTGATAAGAATTTGCGAATAAGGTCCTTCCAGCCCATTGATACGTACTTGAGGGAAGCCGCAGTTCTGGCAGTTGTTCTCCACACGCAGCCCCGACTGGTAATTCAAGGATTTAGCCAAATCGGTAGAGTTCACCGATTCGAACAGCTTGGCATTCATCACATTGACTACCACCGGAGCCACCTTGCGACTTGTCTCATTGCGATTGGCCGATACAACCACCTCGTCCGTCATAATACTTTCATCACTCATCAAAAAATGAACATCTACCGTGAAGTCGTTACTGACGGTCACTTTCTTTTCCTGTGTCTCATAGCCCAGTAGCTGAACCCTCAATGTGTACTTTCCTGCCGGAACCTTCTTGAAACGGAACTCACCGTCCTCGTTACTCACCGTACCCTGCCCGGTTTCCACAATCAATATGGCAGCATACGGAAGGCTGTTCTCCGTGCCTTTTTCCACTACATGACCTGAAATCACATTGCCTTCCTTCACAGGATTTACATCTTCTGCATACGCATTGATACCCGCACCCATCACCATGAGCACGAGTAACAGAATATATTGTTTCATCTATTTTTTTCTATTACTAAAATGTTTCGGTTTATTCAATAAAGAATGTGTGTAGCCCTATGGCAAAAACACATTCCCATCTGTTAAAGGGATTGCCCGAATGTATTCCATCAACAGATATACCTTTGTTTCAGCAATGAAAAGGAGGAGCGCGCAAATGGATACATTGCGCGCAAAGCGCTTTCGCGCGGAAAGTATTTATCTTATATTCCAAAACATACAACAAAGGACGGAATACAGTCATCTCGGCCTGAACCTCGGCCTCCAAAGTATGAATAGTGCTCAGATGAGCAATAGAAATAACCTGTCCTGTGGTATGCGTATGGTGTTTGCCGGACGAAGGATGAGAGTGCACAATCATCACCCCGTTCACAATATGAACGTGGGTAAACAAGGTGATGCTTACCTGATACGTTAAAAACAGCGTCAGCAGTAATAACGGGGCTATTATGTACCTTCTCTTGCTCAACTATTATTTCTTTTCCTCGCCAAACAGCAATTGATAGTCTTTTTTTGCGGCAGGCACAGTCCATTCCTCCGGAATAAACTTCCACTGGTGCATGGCATGAGGATGCAGCACTTTTTCCTGCTCAATATATTGCATCAGATAATAACGCAAATCCTTATCGGTTGCAAAAATAATACGTTTTGCCAAATCTTCCTTGGAAATTCCTGCTCCAAGGGTCAATAAATCTCCGCCACCGTTCCCACGGTAAGAATTCAAAGCCACTTTATAAACCTTATCCATACTGAAGGGAGTCCCGTCCGACATGCTTTGAATCGTGATTTTCTCTCCTGCCGGCTTGGTCACGTCCACCGTATAATTAATACCTGCGGCAGAATCAAAGTTAAAGCTGAAATTCTTGAAATTAGCACGCTTTCCCTCCTCTACCGGCTCCTTGAAAAGCATCAGGTGGTCCTCGGGACTCTTCATCTGATTAGTCCAGATGGCGTATGCCATTTCCAGGAAATCTTTAATTTCCTTGCCCGAGAGTTCCATCACATACAGCATGTTCTCGTACTTGTACAAATTAAACATATCACTCACATAGATGTCTCCTTCTTTAATCTCTGCCCGGAAGGACAACGGAGCACAGAAGGACACTTCAGCACCCGAAATTTCCAATTGCAACTGATGAATCAGGTCTATGAAAGGAGAAGAACCGAAATAAGCATCCTTCGCTGTGATGGTACGTGAAATAGTACCGATTTTACGGGATACGAAGTCATTTACAGCCTTATATTGAGGAGCGAATTTATCCATAAACTCCTGGCTGACAGGATACTTATTCATATCCGCCAATCTGCCCTCCACCGACTTCGCCACCACTTTCCCGTCTTTCTTTGTTACGGTCAGGGTCACATCCGAAACCACATTGGCATTGTTTGCCGGATCAATGACCAACACACTGTCTCCTGCCACATTCTGCACCTTTACACATTCCCTTGTATGGTCGTGCCCCATCAGCACCACATCAAAGCCCGGGACCCGTTTGGCAACATCCATAGAAGCATCTTCCACCACCTGTCCCAACACGTTGCCCGACTTTCCGGCATGAAACAATCCCACAATGACATCGGGGTTCTCTTTTTCCTTTATAATCTTCACCCACTTACGTGCGCAGGGCTCCATTTCCTCAAAATGCAGGCCACTCCATAACTTCTCCGGCAACCATGAAGGAATGGCCGGAGTAATCATACCCAGAACCGCTATCCTCACTCCGTCACGCTCCAACACCTCGTAGGGTTTCAGATAAGGTTTTCCGGTGGCATTGTCTATAATGTTAGCCCCCAGTACCGGAAAATCGCACTGTTTTATCCAACGGTCGTACACCGCATGCCCGGTCTCTACGTCATGATTACCCATATTGCCTACCACACATCCCATATAATTCATCATATCCGCCGCCACATGGGTAGACACGGTATCCATAAAATTATAATAGTAAGCTGTAGGCTGACCTTGCAGGATATCCCCATTATCCATCAACAGGCAATTATCCCCATATTTCTCACGCTGCTCTTTCACAAAGGAATGAACACGGGCAAGACTTCCACTCCATTCTTTCCGTTCGATAAAGTTATACGGAAAGAAATTCCCGTGCACATCACTGGTTTCTATAATCTTGATAACCACTTCTTTCTGATTATTGGATGCAGACACCTGCATACCCGCCCACAACAGCAGGGCGCTGATACATATTCTATATTTCATATCTCTATTCTTTTTCTTTTTTAGTTAAAGGATGCGTGAATACAAACCGGGCGCCTTCGGTATAATCCTTGTCCACCCATATCTTACCTCCCAAATTCTCGACTATCAGCCTGCTGATGGCCAATCCCAGCCCCGTACCTTGGGAATATTCATTCAATTTCTCGAAACGTTCAAAAACCCTGTCGCTCTTATCGGACGGAATACCGCAACCGGTATCCGACACAGACAATTCCAACTGTTGATGCTGTTTGTCTATGGCAATCGCCAATTTAATAGAACCGGACGGGGTAAATTTAGCGGCATTGGACAACAAATTAATCAATACTTGCTTCAGGCGCTGGGCATCCGTCTTGATAACCAGCGAAGCTACAGGAGTTTCGAACAGAAACAAAGCGCTGGTCTTGCGTCCATACTCCGCTGTAGACAAAGCCGTCTGACACAACTCTACTACATCACATTCCTCCCATACGAATTTTATTTTTCCGGATTCCATGCGCGAGATGTCCAGAATATCATTTATGAGGTGCAACAACAAATCGGAATTCTTCTGAATGATATCACAATACTGCGCCTTCTCGGCAGGAGAGGAATCATCACTGACCAACACGCTGGAAAATCCCACAATAGCATTCAACGGAGTGCGTATCTCGTGGCTCATATTGGCCAGAAAAGCTGTCTTCAGCCTGTTGGATTCTTCCGCTTTCTCCTTGGCTACCAACAACTCCTCGCCAGACACTTCTAGATGATGTTTCAAGTGGTTGATACGGATAATATAATATATGGCTATCAAGAAACAGGCTATCAGGAACATGAACGCCGAAACAACCCCTATGACCCAATATTTATACTGCTCATAAAGCGAAGGAGTCTTGTTCACCAACACCGCTCCCTGAGGAAGATTCAATGAATCCAATTTGAATTCATGCAAACGCTTTATATCAAAAGTATAGTTTCCGGGAATAGTCACCAAGTCCACCCCTTCTCTATCTCCTTTATCCAAAAAATCATAAGTAACCGCGCCTATATTCTTTCCTACCGCATGGTATTCGGGAGTATATCCTCCCAATGCCCAATGTCCCAATCCCACAGATGCGATAGTAAACACAGGCAGGGTAGGATTCGCATCACGCAGCATATAAGTCGTATTACCAATAACATAACTCTCCGTACAGTCCACACGCCATGTTCCCAACAATACACACGTATTTTGAGGCAATCTGCGCATCCTTTCACTCACTTCCATAAAGGTTTCCGTACGACCGTCCAGCCAAATCGTCTCTAAATCAGGGTACTTCTCCATCTCCTTTTTAACCAAGGCTTGCATAGACAGCCCGCCATAGGTATTATCCGATATAAATGCCACACGGCGCATATCAGGATAAAAGCGACGCATCAACTCTATGTTTTTATCGACATCATATTCATATACATAACCGGCAACAATATTATAATCGCCGAAATCCGTATAAATATTCTTACTTTCAGGTTCCCATACCCGTGTGTCGATACTATCATCAGGCAATACCAGTCCGTTGACACTGACCATACCACAGATGGACGGAGTCTTTTTAGCTATCTCCGTGTCTTGTGAAATATAAGCCGACCATGCCTCCTGCCCCAGCAATATAACCAGTGACGGACGGTTTTTCCCTTTATACTTACCAAGGATGGAGGCCATACGCGATTTCCACAGATAAGCCTCGGACAAATTCTTGCAGTTCATACTCTCTATGATCGGAGTATACTTGCCGCCACGCTGTCGGTATTCATCCATAAAAGCAGACAGGTTGTCAGAAATACTACGAGTTTCGGGGTTATAAGAAGTGACAATAAGGATAGGCCCTTCCGGGGTTGTTTCCGCCTTCACAGGACACAGAGCAACCACAGGAAGCAGCAGGACTAATAGCATAAAAAACCTGAATATGATTGCCAATCCCCTCATTTCCTTTAGAATAATTTCTAAAAATTCGCTGCAAAGATAATAAAATAAAAACAGAACACAACCAATTGGCATGTATTTTGTTTCCCTTAAAGCAGATGAAATTTAACAAATATATAATATGGCTTACATAGACTATTACAAAGTATTGGGAGTGGACAAAAGCGCCACCCAAGATGATATCAAGAAGGCTTTCCGTAAGCTGGCCCGCAAGTACCATCCTGACCTGAACCCTAATGACCCGAGAGCCAAAGACAAGTTTCAGGAGATAAATGAAGCCAACGAAGTACTGAGTGACCCGGAAAAACGTAAGAAATACGACGAATACGGTGAACACTGGAAACATGCCGACGAATTTGAAAAACAAAAGCAACAATATGGAGGAGCCGGTGGATTCGGAGGATTTGGCGGAGCCGGAAGCGGATTCGGTACGGACGGTAACGGCAGTTACTGGTATTCCGGCAATGGAGGAGAAGAATTCAGCGGTGCACATTTCGGTGGCAGCACAAGTGGCTTCTCTGATTTCTTTGAAGAACTGTTCGGACATCGTGGCGGTGCAAACGGCAGACGAAGTGCCGGATTCCGTGGACAGGACTATAATGCTGAATTACAACTTTCATTGCGTGAAGCCGCCGAAACACACAAACAAGTGCTTAATGTAAACGGAAAGAACATACGTATCACTGTTCCGGCAGGTATAGCCAACGGACAGACTATCAAATTGCGTGGTCATGGTGCACCGGGAGTAAACGGTGGTCCTGCAGGCGATCTGTACATCACCTTTGTCATTCCAGACGATCCTGTATTCAAACGTCTGGGGAATGATTTATATATCGATGCTCCGCTTAGCCTCTACACCGCCGTACTGGGTGGTGAAGAAACCGTGGACACACTGAACGGCAAGGTAAAACTGAAAGTAAAACCTGAAACCCAGAACGGAACCAAAGTCCGTTTGAAAGGCAAAGGCTTTCCTGTTTACAAGGAAGAAGGCAAATTTGGCGATCTGATAGTAACTTATAATGTCACCATTCCTAGCAACCTTACCGAACATCAGAAAGAGTTGTTCCGCCAATTAAAAGATAGTAGCAATTAAAAAAAGAGAAGGATTATGCAGAGCGATTTAATTATTATCAACGATTTTTGCGACCGTTGCCACGTGGACCCGTCGTTCATTACGGAACTGGAAGAAGACGGACTGATCGAAGTCCGGGTGATTGACGAGGAACGCTACCTCCCCGCATCCCAACTAGCGGAGCTGGAGCGTTACACGCATTTATATTATGACTTGTCCATCAATATTGCAGGAATCGACGCCATCCACCACATGCTGGAACGTATAGAACTTTTGCAACAGGAAGTGCGTTCATTGAGAAACGAATTGGGATTCTACCGCTAAATTCCGTGTCCGGAGAGGGAAAGTGAAAACAGCACCCACTTCTCTTTCCGGCACAGTTCATTTATTTTAAATATTCTTCCTGTTTTTACCGTTGTTTCTATACAATAAGCAGGAGTGCCGAACCGAGCATCACTGATTTTCTCCTCTTTATTATATATACCAAGAAAAAGTAATGGGCTGTTCCGCTCTTTCTTTGTTTTTTCATTTATTTTCTTACTTTTTTCCGCTTTATTATCCTACGTTTAACCTAAAATCGCTATCTTTGTAAACTTAAAAGCAGCCGGCCGGTCTGCCGCTGACGCCGCAAGGCGAAAGAGGAAAGTCCGGGCAACGCAGAGCATCCTACTTCCTAACAGAAAGCCATCTGCGAAGGTGGAGTAACGTAGAAGAAAACAACCGCCACAATTCCTACGGGAAACGGGGTAAGGGTGAGAAGGTGGGGTAAGAGCCCACCAGCCGCATGGTGACATGACGGGCTGTACGTCTTAGGAGTTGTAAGGTCATGTAAACCGACATTATGAGGGTTGCTCGCCCCACGTCGGAGGGTAGACCGCTAGAGCCTGTTGGTGACAACAGGCGTAGATAAATGGCAGGCACTTCGCCGCAAGGCGAGGAACAGAACCCGGCTTACAGGCCGGCTGCTTTTTTTCATATATCCTAATAAAGAGCTTATGAGTACCATGAACAAGGAAAAACTGAAAGGTCTGCAATCGTTTCTCAAAGATGATATATGGCGAGTGACAGAAGACGAGGTTAGCAAATCCCGAGGAATACTCTATAATGCAATAAAAATCGCCACTCTTTCTATTCGTGAGTTCACTCAGGGACGTATTTTGAATAAAGCATCCGCACTGACATACAGCACCCTGCTTTCTATCATTCCCATTCTGGCCATTCTATTCGCCATCGCACGTGGATTTGGTTTCTCCAACCTGCTGGAAACCCAGTTCCGTAGCGGTCTTGAAGGACAGAGTGCGGCTGCCGAAACCATTCTCGGCCTGATTGACTCTTATCTGGTGCACGCCAAAAGCGGGGTTTTTATCGGAGTGGGTCTGGTAATGTTGTTCTGGACCATTTTGAGCCTAACCTATAACATAGAACGTACCTTCAATTATATATGGCAAGTGAAGAAACCCCGTACGCTGTATCGCAAAATGACGGATTATTTCTCCATCCTGCTCTTGTTACCCCTACTTATCGTACTTTCCAGTGGTCTTACCATCTTTATGTCCACCATGGTGAAAAACATGGAGGACTTCGTATTACTGGCACCCCTGATGAAATTTCTGGTACGCCTGGTTCCTTTCATCCTGACTTGGGCCATGTTCACGGGGCTGTTCGTCTTTATGCCCAATACTAAAGTGAAACTGAAATATGCCATCATTCCGGGTATCATCGCAGGCACTGCCTTTCAGGCTTTTCAATACTTGTATATCGGCAGTCAGATATGGGTATCAAGATACAATGCAATCTATGGTAGTTTCGCCGCTATTCCAATGTTCTTGTTATGGGCGCAAATTTCATGGGGAATCTGCCTGTATGGCGCAGAGCTTTGCTATGTGGCACAGAATCTTCGCAACTACAGTTTCAGCAAAGAGACGGCAAATATCAGCCGCCGTTATCACGACTTTCTGTGCATCCTCATCATGTCTCTGATATGCAAACGATTTGAAACGGAAGAGACTCCTTATACCGCCGAGACACTCAGCGACGAACATAAAATCCCGATAAGACTCACTAAGAAAATCCTATACGAACTACAAGACATGCACATGGTTTACGAAACTTCTATGGACGGTGACGATGAAAGCATAGGCTATTTGCCGTCAGTAGATATCAACCGGATGAACGTGGCTATGCTGCTGAACAGACTGGACATAGCCGGAACAGAAGCCTTCAAAATAGACCGGGAACGATATAGCGGTCCTTGGGAGGCATTGACCAATGCCCGCGAAGAATATTATAAAAGCACCAGTAAGATATTGCTAAAAGATTTATAACTCTGATATTTGTTTTACCACAGATTGCACAGATTCTTTTTTTGTTCAAAAGCCGATGCAGATAATTCCGGATTTCCACAAAGAACCTTTTTTTCATCTTTAACAATCATCTGTGCAACCTGCGGTGAAAGAATCAGGAGAACTGCATCATGCGGCTTAAATATTTGCCGATGATATCAAACTCTATATTCACAATGCTTCCCACTTTAAAAGTATGGAAATTGGTATGTTCGTAAGTATAAGGAATAATGGCAACCTGGAAAGTATCCTCCGTAGGGTTACAAACGGTCAGACTCACACCGTTCACCGTAACCGAGCCTTTGTCCACCGTGATGTAACCGCGCTTCGCCATTTCCTTGTCAAACGCATATCTGAAAGTAAAATACCAGCTCCCTTCAGCATCCTTTATATCCATACATTCGGCAGTCTGATCCACATGCCCTTGCACAATATGACCGTCCAGCCGCCCGTTCATCATCATGCTGCGTTCCACATTCACTTTATCTCCCACTTTCAACAAGCCGATGTTGGAACGCTCTATCGTTTCTTTCATGGCGGTAACCGTGTACGTGCCATCCTGCAAACTGACAACAGTCAGGCACACGCCGTTATGAGAGATACTCTGGTCTATTTTCAGTTCGTCCACAAACGAACATTTCAAGGTGAGGTGCAGATTTTCCTGCTCCTTTACAATACGCACCACCTCCGCATATTCTTCTACAATCCCTGAGAACATAAGTTTTAGTCTTTAATTAAGTTTCGAGAACAAAGATAGAACAAAAAACACAAATATTCGAAACTTACCGACTATTAATGATAAATGACCGGCAATTCGTCACTAACTTACCTTTTTTACATATTCAGAACAAAAATAGACTGTCCAATTCTTTTTTATTATATATTTGCACTTTATACTTTGCAAACTTATTAAAAACAAACCATGGACAGCACAAAGATTGTTGGTGAAAAAATAAAATCACTACGTGAAACAAAAGAAATCAGTGTAGCCGAACTGGCCGTACGCTCAGGCCTTGCCGAAGAACAAATAGAACGAATAGAGAATAATGTAGATCTTCCTTCATTGGCTCCCCTCATCAAGATAGCCCGTGCGTTAGGGGTACGTCTGGGCACTTTTCTGGACGACCAGGAAGAACAAGGAGCAGTAATCTGCCGGAAACAAGAGAGTGAGGATACCATCAGTTTCTCGAACAATGCAATGGACCTGCGTACACATATGCGCTACCACTCACTGTCAAAATCAAAAGCGGACAGGCATATGGAACCATTCATCGTGGACGTAGAACCGACAGAGGAAACCCACTTCTCGCTCTCCTCGCATGAAGGCGAAGAGTTTATCTATGTCATGGAAGGCACCATCGAAGTATGCCACGGTAAAAAATGCCATCTGATCAAAGCCGGAGACAGTATTTATTATGATTCTATTGTTCCGCACCACGTACACGGATATCAAGGACAAGCCGCCAAAATATTGGCCGTTATCTATACCCCTATTTGATTTATGATGGAATTAAGCACAAGAACCCTTGGTGACTGGCTTGAACATTGGGCCCTCACCACCCCCAATAAAGAATATATCGTATATTCCGACCGTAATCTGCGCTTCACCTGGAAACAATTTAACGAACGTGTAGACCACATGGCCAAAGGACTGCTAGCCATCGGCGTGAAGCGGGGAACCCATGTAGGAATCTGGGCGGGTAATGTGCCCGACTGGCTGACCTTTCTGTACGCTTGCGCCAAAATCGGTGCCGTGGCCGTAACAGTAAATACCAACTACAAACAGGCAGAACTGGAATACCTCTGCCAGAACTCGGACATGCACACGCTGTGTATCGTAAACGGAGACCGTGGCAATGACGACTATGTAAATATGGTCTACGCCATGCTGCCCGAACTAAAGACCAGCCAGCGCGGATATCTGAAGAGCAAACGCTTCCCCTGCATGAAGAACGTGATTTACATCGGCCCCGAGAAATACCGGGGTATGTACAACACCGCCGAGATTCTGCTTCTGGGATGCAACATAGACGATGACGAGCTGCTGGAAGCGAAAGCGAAGGTGGACTGCCACGACACAGTGAACATGCAGTACACTTCGGGCACGACCGGTTTCCCCAAAGGAGTCATGCTCACCCATTACAACATCAGCAATAACGGTTTCCTGACGGGCGAGCACATGAAATTCACTTCCGATGACAAACTATGTGTCTGCGTACCCCTGTTCCATTGCTTCGGAGTGGTGTTAGCCACCATGAACTGCCTTACACACGGGTGTACGCAGGTAATGGTGGAACGCTTTGACCCACTGCTGGTACTTGCCTCCGTCCACAAGGAACGCTGCACGGCCTTATACGGGGTTCCTACCATGTTCATTGCCGAGCTGAACCATCCCATGTTTGATATGTTCGATATGTCCAGTCTGCGTACCGGCATTATGGCAGGCTCACTCTGTCCGGTAGAACTGATGAAACGTGTAGAAGAGAAAATGTTTATGAAGGTCACCAGTGTATACGGGCTTACAGAAGCTTCTCCCGGCATGACAGCCTCCCGCATCGACGATTCGTTTGATGTACGCTGCAACACAGTGGGCCGTGATTTCGAGTTTACGGAAGTAAAAGTGATCGATCCGGAAACAGGCGAAGAATGTCCCATAGGCGTACAAGGCGAGATGTGCAACAAAGGGTATAACACCATGAAGGGGTATTACAAAAACCCCGAAGCAACCGCCGAAGTGATAGACCGGAACGGCTTTCTCCACTCAGGGGATTTGGGAGTGAAAGACGAAGAAGGTAATTATCGTATCACAGGAAGAATAAAAGACATGATTATCCGTGGCGGAGAGAATATCTATCCACGGGAAATAGAAGAGTTCCTGTATCAGATGGAAGGAATAAAAGATGTACAGGTAGCCGGTATCCCCTCCAAGAAATACGGAGAAGCGGTAGGCGCATTCATCATCTTGCACGAAGGGGTGGAAATGAACGAATTCGATGTACGTGACTTTTGCGATGGCAAGATAGCCCGTTACAAAATTCCTAAATATATCTTCTTTGTTGATGAGTTCCCTATGACGGGCAGCGGAAAGATACAGAAATTCAAGTTAAAGGATGTGGGATTGGAGTTATGCCGGAAGCAAGGCATCGAGATTCAGCCTTCTCCTTGCATTAAAGAGCAGAATTAAGTTACACAGTCACGGAGAGGAATACATTGCACGGATTCTTCTCTGTGGTTCTGTATTGGGTATCGGAACCGGACAGCAGATGTAAGCCTCACGTTATTCCATAAAAAAAGGAGCAACGCCTTGCTCCAACCTTTTGTTAACCTTAAATCTAATACTATGAAAAACACACATACAAATATACGCACTTTCCTGCTATCTGCAAATTTAAGGAAGCGTTAAGGAGAAATTATAGTATTGTTTAATAAAAGCAACAAATCCTTTAACATTTCAAGTTAATGCGAATGGTTTCTTTTAACAAAACAAAAAGGCTGTCCCGTAAGGAACAACCTTTCTATATTTTTTATAGTAGACGCTTCTACTTCAGATGCAACTACTTCTCTCAAGCCGATTGCAATCTTCAACCTTTAATCTAATACTATGAAAAACACATTTATATAACACGGCGGCAACAAGAATTGTTCAACCGCAAGTCATTAATAAATGTTTAAATCCCTAACTATACCTTTTCTTCCTTTGGCAAGACCGAATGCCAAGGAATTCCGTCTACAGTAGAAAGGTCCTTGCCAGACTCTATCAAACCACTGATTACATAATCTCTGGCAGTAGGATTCTGGAACGGATACAATCCAAACTCGGGAAGAACAGAAACAAAATGCTCCATGATTTCCGCCTGGATAGATTCATAACTAGGCCAGTTCTTATTGGCCGAGAAACAATAAATTTGTACAGGCAGACCATTCTCCGTAGGAGCCAACGTGCGTACCATCAGCAACAGGTCCTTACTGATAAAAGGATGGCGCTTCAGATAGAGAGTCATATAAGCACGAAGCAGCCCTACATTCGTATCAATGGTTCCATTTACCAATCCGGCCGGATTGTCAGTATTCGCTACCTTTCCTTCGGCCGCCTGTTTCTGCTTTTCTGTGATAAAGTCGGCCAAATCAGCATCAAACTTCTTCATTTTCTCCAAAAATTCAGGAGTACAGGGTTGTATGTAATCCAGTTTCAACGCATACTCGCGCATAATACGCCGTCCGCCCGATTCAGTCATCCCACGCCAATTGATAAATGAACCGGAAACTAATGAATAAGGAGGTATAGTGACAATAGTATTATCGAAATTCTGAACCTTCACAATGTTCAGAGTGATATCCATCACCACCCCATTCACATTATTCTGAGGCATCTCAATCCAATCGCCGATATGCACCATATCATTCTCGGAAAGCAGCACCCCCGCCACAAAGCCAAGGATGGTATCTTTGAAAATCAACATCAGCACGGCAGCAAAAGCACCCAGTCCGGTAATCAGATTGAGAGGCGACTTATTAATCAATATAGAAATGATGACAATGATGGCAATACACGAAAAAATCACTTGAAAGATTTGTATGAAACCTTTCATCGGACGATTCTGTAACTGCTCCTTGTTCATCAGCACATTACCCACCGAATTTAACACGGCATTGACCGAAAACAACAAAGCGATAAAGAAATAAATCCAAGTGATTTTTTCACTGGCAGTAAACCAAGTAGAACGATAATCGAACGCAAACGGCAACAAAGCGGATATAATAAGCGGCGGAATGACCGCAGACATTTTCCGCAAAGCATTGTATTCTATCAGCGAACTTAAAAAACTGATATTTTTATATTTCAACACCTTCCGTGTGAAACGCACAGATAAATAATGAAATACAGCTCCTACAGCAAAAGCAATAACTACAATCAGGATCAAGAAAATAATCTCATCCAGTTCATTCAACCTATCGCGCGGGATGCCTATCCATGATAGAAAACTCTTAATCCAAGTCAATAAAATTCGGGCAAATTCATTTGTATTCATAATTATCGTCTTTTTTACTTATAGAACCATCTATAAAAACATTTGTTTAGCTGAGGGATGAAAAATCCTCCCCAGTCTGTCCGAAAACAGTTTCCTGCTTTCCTTTTACTCTGTCATTCCAGCGTAACAAGACTTTCTCAAGGAATCGGCGAAGTGAACCAAGAAGTCAAACAAATCTATTTATTGAATATACCATCTTTCGCACTGGCTGTAGACGGCACCCCAACATAACCTCCCAAATTACAATTAGAAACTCCAATTGTCTTCGTATTCGAAAAACTAAGACCTATCCCTGCTTTATCCACATCCACGTTATCAAAAGTCACATTATAAATAGGCTTTGCCTCTGTACCTTGAAGCACCAATGCAGCTACATTCACCTTTTTGCATTTCAAATCCTTTACATAAATATCATGCATCTCAGTAAAATGATGGTTATCCATCCCCTCGCCTGCATACATGGAAGTTACATAAAAAAGATCCTCCACTTCACCAAACTCACAATTATTCACATAAATATCACGAATAAAACCTCCGCGGTCCGGATTCGTCTTGATAAAAATACCTCGTTTACAATAGCCTCCGTAAGTGCAATTCTCTACGAAAACATGCTGTATTCCCGATGACATCTCACTGCCCAACACCACACCATGAAGCCCTTTGAACTTACAGTTACGAATAATAATATTTTCCGAAGGACAACTGGTTTTCCATCCGTCATTATCCCGTCCGCATTTAATGGCCACATTGTCATCTCCATTATTAAATTCAATATTTTCAATCAGCAAATTACGGGTGTACTCAGGGTCGATGCCATCATTGTTGACCAATTTTGCATCATAACGTATGCCACGGCAGATAATATTCTCCGATTTCAGTAAATGAATACACCAGAAAGGCGCATTCGTAATAAACACATCCTCAATTGTAATATTCTTACAATCAAAGAATTGCACCAGATGCGGACGCAACCAATACCCCTCACCGAAGTTCCGTTCGGCTACCGGCACTTCTTTATGATTCATTTCACGACTAAGCTGCTGCCCTATCTTCTGCTTACTTTTCCAAGTGGCAAAAGTAGTCCCCGCATTTCCATCTATCACTCCTTTGCCGATGATGGAAACATTTTCCAACTGATATCCATAAATAAAAGGACTGTAATTCTGAAGGAAAGTTCCTTCCCAACTGGTTTTCACCAGAGGGAGATAAAAAGCCGGTTCAGATGAAAATTTCAAGGTCGCCCCTTCCTGAAGTTCCAAACATACATTACTTACAAAATGAATAGGACCATTCAAAAGATATTCCCCTGCGGGAACCACAATATGTGCTCCTCCCATATGGGCAGCACGCTTCATCGCTTTATCAAATGCAGGTTTACAATCTTTTTTCCCATCTCCTTTCGCACCAAACGAAATAAGTGAAATCTGCTTTTTCGGACGAACGGCTCCTGTAATTTGTGCTAAAATAGCATCACGTTTGGCTGTACGGAGCACATCGTCAATAGCCAAACAAGGATGAAAAGCCCATAGTGCCCATATTATCACCAATAGGCTTTTGTACTTTTGTGTTGTCATAGTCGGTAGTTGTTTTATTTATGATTTTCAGACAAGCCTGACAAAGAAAATGTTCTTTCCTTGGGGCATCCGGACCAAAAGTACAAATATATTCTGATGTAAAAGAGGAAAATATGACGAATGAGTGGGATTTTTTGTTCAGAAAAGAAGAAAGTTCCGTTTCTAAGGGATAGTAGAAATTTAACGGGAACTACTTCTTATTTTCCGGTTCATACCTTTCTTTAGATTCAGTATATACATCTTCTGCATGCAAAAGGGTTAACATGACTTTTTAACCGGTTCAATCTTTCCGCTGCCGTGAGGTCCAAAGGACGAAGAAACTGAGAAAAAGTAATAACCCGCCATCGGAATTAAATAACAATGTATCGCATCCATCCCTGTTGCATAAGCCTTTTCTCTTTCCAGGTTAAACCTTTTTATACGGATGTATTCTATCTCCATAGCCCTTGGAGTTATCTCCATAAGCTTTGGAGTTATCTCCAAAGGCTATGGAGTTAACTCCAAAGGCTTGCGGAGATAGAACAAGCAGGAAAAAAACCCTTAACTATCCAATGGGAAAGGTTTAGAGATATGGACAAGATCTTTTCCATAGCCCCGCTTTTAGATGAATCCTTTTTAAATATTTCCATAAAAAAAGCTGTACCCCCGAAAGAGATACAGTTTCTTTATGTGATTCCGTTGCGATTCGAACGCAAGACCCACGCCTTAGAAGGGCGTTGCTCTATCCAGCTGAGCTACGGAACCATCCTTAATTGCGGTGCAAAGGTACGGTTTTTATTGAAATTACCAAAAGAATCCGTAACTTTTTTTGCATTAACAACCTATTTTTTTCTATTCAACATCCAAGCGAAAGGTAAATAGCAACAAATATGAAAAACGTAAGACACTATATATGAATCTATTCCAACCCATTCCACCAAATTCGTATACATCAATGAGGAAAAGAACTGAACTATAAAAAAAAGCACCACAAAGTAATCGGCAAAACGAGAAAAGAGACAGGACATCCCTCTTATTATATCCTTATCATCCCGAAAACGTCCCGATGCATAGCCGAAAGCCATACCCGATAATCCCACACCAAACGAAATGAGATAATAAATCCCTTTTTGAAACGGAGAATTCGTGAGAGATCCCGTCACGCTACGCAACATAGTCCATGGGGCAAAAGTGGTGCCAATAATCATTATGATATAAACAAGCAGCATACAACCTGCCAATATCAACGCACGCTTTTCCTTACGGGAAATGGGCTTTCCTCTTTTCACTATTCTCCCCAACGTGCCCCATACCCCGGAATGAACCGTAATGCCGAACCCTAAAAAAAGCATCATTACTATGCCCAATGCCGGTGTCTGGACAAAATTCCCCATAGCATGCCTCAATTCCCACCGGATTCCTTCGGGGCTGAGCAGGCTTTGCACCTTCCCCAGCCCATAAATACTTCCTATCCATGAGAACAAGGCTACAGCTACTGTCAGCAGAAAAAATACAGTAGCGGTATGAGGGAAATAATATTTACTCTTCATCCGGTTCCAAATTATCAATATCAAGAATCCGCAACTCGAAAGCACGGGTCACCAAGCGACAGGCATTGACACCATTTCTTTCATCCAATGTGAACAAACGGTTTATTAATTCATTCTGACGTTTCTCTATGGACTTGACCCCGAAAGGCATCCCTTTCAGATTAGTAATCATTTCTTTGGTATACCCCAAGGCCAGATGGCGAAGCAAACGCTCATCATATTCATCAATATCATAATCGATGACAGCTTCCTGCCTACGCTGCTCCTGAGCCACCGACTGCTTGAAACGTGCCACTATTTTCTCCAGAATGGGATAATTGAAAACCAGTCTCTTACCATCCATCACCGCCTGTACATCTGTGGCAGTCAGCAACTCTCCCGTCTTCAGGATTATACCATCCGCACCCGCATTCAGCGCATCCACCCATAACTTTTCGTTCAACACCTCACCAGTGAAAATCAGCACCTTCATATCCGGATAGTTCTTCCGTAAAGAAGAACAGATTTCCACACCGATGGTAGTCGATCCCCCCAAGCCCAAGTCCAATAAAACCATATCGGGCAACTGCACTTTCAGCAATTCCCAAAACTCATTCTCAGTCATGGCCGTTCCGATGACTTCCGCATTTGGAATTTCGTGTCTGAATATCTCTTCCGTTCCTTTTAATTCCAGTTTGACATCCTCTACAATGATGACTTTAAATCTATTATTCTCCATAATATGCATTGTTTTTTTACATTCTACATTCAACGGGCAGGCAGGGTGAACCATACGGTGAACCCTCCCTCAGCGGCAGGCTGCGCATTGATACGGCAACCGCGTCTTCCGGCAAATTCATCATGGTCACGAATCACCTGCTTACAAATAAGGTATTCCGTACCGGTCAGAACTCCTTCCTGCCCCTGCTTCATACGAGACAGATGTGGGTAGAACAACAAGTTCAACTCTTCCTGCGACTTTTCGCGACGCGTATCGCGGAAATCAAACCGCACAAAATCCTTATCCTTATAAATACACAATTCCAAAAGGCCATCCACCTCGTATGATAGCGCTTCATCTATCAGATTCTCCAACATAAACTTCAGCTGAATGACATCTCCCAGTACGGAAACATGTTCCACCTCCGTCCTCAGTTCTACCCGATGCGGCATACGTTTTCCAACACGTTTTATATACCGTGCCGCATAATCGGCCAGCTCGCCGGCTTTCACAACACCTCTGCGGAAAGTAATTTCTTCCAACTGACGTGCGGCGCATGAACTCAGCAAAGTAAATATATCCTTATAATAACTGATCAACTCACCAATCGTCTCTACTTGCACAGCTTCGTTTTCTCCTGCCTGACGGGTGTTCAACCTGTCGATAATCTGTTTTATCCGGTTAGGATAATAGATTGTCTCATGCTTAATGGTTGACAAGCAATTGTCCAATACCAAATTTTGCACATGCAACTGGTTTTCCTCCCGTATAGCTCGGCGCGCATCATCCTGCGCACTTTCTATATCCCGATATTTCTGTGCCATCAGTACCACTGCATTATATACAATGATGGCTACATATCCGGCCACAAGCTCCAACATCAAGCGGTCGTCCTCACGCTCCACAGGCAAAGCGATTTTCAATGCCAGCACACCCGTGCAACGATTCTCGTTACCTGCTTCCACCCACAAGGGCAAACACTTTAACCTATCTTTCTCACGCCAATAAGATGTCTTCGCGTCAAAGCTACGGGCCATCATCTCACGCATTTCTTCGTTCTCATCCTCCACCGGTGAAAAAGCATAATTCAAGCTATGGTTGTCTTCACTATAAACCGCTACGCCCAACACATCAATGGGCAGCAACTCATTCACCGTCTCAAACATATCATTGACCAGACTTGCAGCAATATCCCGGTCGGTTCTTCCGTCAAGCAAAGAGGCCGAAAACACCTGCTTGTTGATTTCCAACACCTGTTCCAAGTTATAACGATAAATCAAACGGTGGCGGAAATACAGAATATAATAACCCACCAGCAATACCAACAGAATAACCACACAAAGAATGATAGCCACCGTCTTATTATTGGCAGAAAGCTGCATCTGACGGCAATATTGCTCCAATGAGGTGTCCTCACTGATTTGTTTGTACAGCGCCGTATAAGCATTATTGTTATAACGATAAGCCTCCAGATTACCTAAAGCCAAAAAAGCGACTGCTGCCTCGTTGCGAACATCCAGCAAGGCATAGTAATCGGTATCAAAATGCCGGTTGAACCAATCTAAATCCGCTGCAGCCCCCTCTCCTTCCAATTCCAACAAAGGCCCTTTGCTGCCCGAATACATAATATAATACTTATTCAAACAATGTAGAGCACTGTCCGCATAACACAATGCCTGTTGGTATAGTCCATCAATGTTACAATTGTAAACATCGTATGCATATTCATTCGCAACAGCCAATAATTTATCATATCGCTGAATGGAATCATTAAGAGTGAGTTGTTCCGCTTTCCCGTCTTTCTCTCTCCCCTCATTACATCCTGTCAGGACAGAAAGAAAAGCGACCAGTACCAACATCAACGTTTTGCGCACTCCTTTGGGCAGACGAAAATAGAAACGGCTGCCTTTCCCCAATTCACTTTCTATCCGGAACAGGCAGACCCGGAATATTTCATTGGTCTTCTTATATTTATCAATAATGCCTTTGCAATTCATCAAACCGAAACCATGACCTTTATTCTTCTGCAATTCGCTGACATTTTCGCTGGTCTGCAATCCGATTTTACCTGAATCATAAACTTTCTCACTCAGAATACGCTCCACATCTTCCTGTGAAAGCCCCGGACCGTCATCTTTCACCGAAATCTCCACGTAAGATTCTGTTTCCTGCGCATAAACAGAAACATTTCCTCCCGGCTGCGTATATTTACGGGCATTTTCTGTCAACGTATTTATCATGAAAAGCGTCAGAGCCTTATCCGCTTTCACAATGGCGGCAGTCGGCTCTATGGTCAGGGTCTGTTGTTTCATCTCGAAAGTCTTACGCCCTTTCACCAGTACATCGAAAAGGGAATTCAACTCAAAATTCTCTATATTCAAGCTCAGTGTCCCCTGCCTCATCTTAATCCATAAGGCCAGAATATCATTATACTCATTAATACGGGTAATCAGTTCGTCGATATAACGGTATTTGCTTTCTTTTATTTCTTCGTTCTGAATATAGTTGTGTACGGTTAGTTTATGCACTTCATTCATGATGCGGTCTATATAAGGCATAATGCCTGTGACAATAAACAAACAGGCTTTCTTCACCAGATTCTGCCGTTTATTCTCCGCCAAATGCTGTTCATGGACATATTGCTCCTTTTCCAGCCGTTTCCGTTCATCGCCCAACGAAATAAAAGCCAGTCCATTCTCCAGTGTCCACGAAATGTAAGGTGTAATGACCCTCATCAGTGCTTTATCATCTTTCTTCATTTTGTGCTCCGAATACAGATGCACCTCGCCCAAAGGTTGTTCCCTGCTTGGAATATTCAAGATAAAACTTGTACAAATCCCTTGTCCCGGCACCTCTCTTCCCTCTCCATTTTCAGCCACAATACGGAAGTCCGTGGCTCCCACCAACGGAAGAATATCCTCTTTCACCGAGGCAACTACCGCTTTTGTCACATCCTCTATCTCCCCCGCATCAATGGGTACGGAAGCCGTTATCTTACGGCATATTTCCAAAGTACGTTTCAACTTATCAATGTAAAGAGCATTCCGCACACGCCATCTTTTATTCAATATCCAAAATAGAATGATAAGGACAGCGATACCAATCACCACTACCACCAGAAGTCCGTTCAAGGCTTCCGATTCCTTCTCCAACGCATTATAACGACTCTCCAATTCTTTGTCCTGGCGGGTGTAGTCCAAAATATCCAGATAAATATTACGATTATAATCCGACTGGGGTTTCATTCCTAACGCCGCATATGTTACACTCAATTGTTCACGGAAACGGGCGATCCATTCGGGGACACTTTTTATACCATCGTCATTAATCCATTCCAGTTCAATGGAAGTGGTAGCCATGGGAACATACGGACGAAGCCTGTCCATGGTATCCGTACAATGGTAATATTTTTCGTGATGCCGGTTGACGTACCCCAGCGCTTCCGACAAGTAATGCAGCGCGTCTTCATACCTGCCTTGCTCGTTGCTGCACGACGCCAAAGTGCGGTATGTACCCGAAATCTGATACAAATCTCCATATTTTTTGAACAAATCCAAAGCCTGCCAGGCAAAACGCATGGTCAGTTCCTCCCACGGCAAGTCCTCGCTATTGATGGCACGCATCACATTGGGACGCCTTTCCATAATTAAATCGAAATTTTTCCTCTCTTTCAGCAATTCTGCCATTGCCTGAGATGCATTCGCCTCGAAATAGATATACCCGTGTTCCCTACTGATACCCAGACATTCTATCAGATAGTTAAACTCACCCAATACCACATCCTGCGGTGTATCCGCTTCATACATACCGCCAGACCCTTTCATATAATAATAATAGAGCAATTGGGCAGTATCACTTTCCAGCGCCTCGTCTACTTTTATTTCATTAATCGCCTCCAAGGACTGCTGTTCCTGCTGCAAATAATAGTAATAAATGGCAGAAGCAATGGAAAACTCAGAACGGGCATAATTCAGCCGTTCCAGCTCTCCGGGATCAGTTATAGCAGAACGGTCATCGCTGATACGTTTCATACGCCGTAACGCACTGTTACGATAATCATAGAACTCCTTGTTCATGGCGGTACGCTGACAAATTTTCATCATACCGATATCTGCTATCAGACATTCCAATTCATTGTTTGACTCCTCATATACGCGAAGAAAAAGATCTTCGGCTTTTTCAAAGTCCATGTGGATAAAGGCGCAGAAACCCTGATTATTCAATGCCCCGGCACGCAGGGAGGGGAATCCATCCGCCAGTTTGTAGGCGTCATGCGCTGCTTTACACGCTGTGTCCAAATTCTTATAGCGCATATGATAAGAAAGCAAGTTCAAAGAATCCGCCTGACGGTATATAGCCATATCCTTCTTCTTTTCACAAGAAAAGAAAGTCCCTGCTATAATCAATAAAACCGCCCATACAGGCAATAGACACATATTCTTCATAAACATCCCTTCTCCTTTAGGTTAACCACCCACCAATAAAAATACAAAAATATCAATTATCCCCCGAAATAAAAGCAAAACTTAGTAGAAAATAAGAAAGCCACCCCGAAGGATGGCTTATAAAAATCTTTAAAAGACGAATAAAAGATTACTTAGAAGCTTCCAAAGATGCTTTTCTAAATTCTTTCATCAGTTTTTCCAATTCCAATGATGCTTTACGCGCACGTGTTCCTGCAGCTTTGTTACCTTTTTCAATCTGCAATGCAGCATCAGACATAAAAGCTTCGTTCAATTCTTTGATTTTAGCAATTAATTCGTTCATGTTCTTTTTTTTTATAAATTATAAAACTGTTCAAATTAAATTCTTTTTTGGCAATAAATCTCCTATCTATCTCTTTTTTTACGATTTTTCAACAGTTTATCCCTGGTTGCAGCATATTTCAGCAGATTTGGAAGTGTCTTAAATGCTAAATTAGTGCTATAATTCCCAATTTACGGACTATTTTTATTCCTAATACCCAAAAACATCGTATCTTTATTCCCTATAATCAAGGAGGTTTAAATGGATTTACGTACAGTTAATGTCACTCGCTACATTATGCCCCTGCGTGAGGGAGGTTCCTTGCCCGCATTGGCCGAAGCGGATGATGATTTTAAATATGTCGTCAAATTTAGGGGAGCAGGCCACGGAACCAAGGCGCTTATCGCTGAACTGATAGGTGGAGAAATAGCCCGTGCCCTTCATTTCCGCGTACCCGAAATCGTCTTTCTGCAACTGGACGAAGCATTTGGCCGGACAGAAGCAGATGAAGAGATACAAGACTTGTTGCAATGGAGCCGTGGGCTAAATCTAGGACTTCATTTCTTGTCGGGCGCACTGACTTTTGACCCCATCGTACATCAGGTAGACGTACAAACCGCTTCACAAGTAGTATGGCTGGACGCTCTGCTCACCAACGTAGACCGCACCATCAAGAATACCAATATGCTGATGTGGCATAAAGAACTGTGGCTGATAGATCACGGCGCAGCACTTTACTTTCATCATTCATGGGAAAACTGGCAGAAACAGGCTGTCAATCCTTTTCTAAGAATAAAAGACCATGTACTTCTGCCTTATGCCAGCCAGTTGGAAGAAGCGGATAACCGGTTCAAACAAATACTGACCGAAGAAAAACTACAGGAAATAACAGATGCCATACCCGATGACTGGCTTACTTGGGCAGAAGAAGGAGAAACAATACAAGATCTGAGAGAGGTATATTTTCATTTTTTAAAAGAAAGGGTTCACCATTCCGAACTATTTGTAAAAGAAGCACAAAATGCCAGAAAAGCACTTATATGAATATGCAGTAATCCGCTTTGTCCCCAAAGTAGAGCGTGAGGAGTTTCTTAATATAGGAATAGTCTTGTTCTCCAAACAAGCCAGATACCTGAATGCAATCTATGTACTGAATGAACAGAAGTTGCGAGTATTTTCTACGGAAGTAGATATGGAATGCCTAAAGAATGCACTACAGGTATTTGATAAGGTATGCCAAGGAAAGAAAGAGGGAGGAAGCATAGCACAAATGGAAATTCCGGACCGGTTCCGTTGGCTGACCGCTGTACGTAGTGCCTGTATACAGACTTCACGGCCTCATCCCGGATTTTCCATGAACCTGGATGCTACCTTACAACAGTTGTTCAAGGAATTGGTACTATAAGCTATCGTCCGGCGCACCCTATGTACCGGAAAAGATTAGCTGAAAATATAAACAATCACTCCGGTTATTACCACATACGCCAGTGCATATGGAATGGCGGATTTTAGGATTTCCCCTTCTTTTCCCTGTTGGTTTCCGGCAGAAGTGGCAATAGCGATGCTTTGCGGAGAAATTATTTTTCCACCTGTCGCCCCCACCGTATTGGCTGCCGACAACCAGTCGGGACTTACTTGAATATGCCCGGCCACATTAGCCTGTAATTTGCCGAACAAAATATTTGAAGAAGTATCACTGCCTGTAATAAAGGTACCCAGGCAACCAATAACAGGGGCAAACAACGGATAAAGGCTTCCTGTAGCAACCGCCAAAGCAGTGGCTATAACTGAAATCATACCTGCCGTATCCATGATAGTGGACAAACTCACCAGACAAATTACCGTGATAAAAGTTTTCTTTAACTGCTTTACCGTATTCCAGAGTACAGCAAACAGCTCCCATATCTTGGCTCCTTGTATCAGCCCACCGACAAACGTGCCCACAAAAAGTAAAACTCCCGCATGGGTCAGCCAAGAAACCGTATAATTCATAGTTGAATCATTAATCGGAAGACTGATACGGGTCACCCAATTATTTTCAAGTGTTGTACGCAAACCGGGAAACAACGGACTAGTCAGAATAATCAAGAACAAGATAAGAAGATAGATACTCCACGCGTTCAGTACCTCGAGCCCTTTCAATGTGCTTTTCCTTGCTTTTTCCTCTTTAGAAGCAGTCAGTTTGCCATAGGCCACAATAACAATGATAGATAAAATACTTCCAATAATAGCCGGAGACTCCGCCCCCATATAGCGGGCGGCAATATACTGGCTGCCTAATGAGACACCACCGACCAACAAAGACAGGAAAATATTTTTAGGTAAGGATTTTAATTTCGAATTGGTCAGGAACAGCAATACGAAAGGAATGAGAAACATCAGTACCGAAAGCTGCAACACGACATTGGCGCTTAGCACCAATACATCCAGATTCGTTTCTTTCGCCAATACCAAGACCGGTGTACCAATAGCCCCAAAAGCAGTAGCCACACTATTGGCAATCAAACTGACTGTTGCCGAAAATACCGGTTTGAATCCGAGGCTGATAAGAATCGCCGCCGGTATAGCCACTGCCGTACCAAATCCTGCCATAGCTTCAAGCAAGCCACCAAATCCCCATGTCAACAGCAATACCTGAATACTTTTATCGGTAGAAATAGAAGAAAACTGTTGCTTGATAATCTCCATTTTTTCAGTCTTCAATAAAACATTATAGCTGAATATCGCCATCAAAATAATAATCAGAATAGGAGAAACAGCTTTCAATGCACCGTACAGAAAAGAAAACAGCAAATCGTCTACCGGAAAATGAAAGCCGAAAAAAGCAATCAGCATAGTAACGACAAGGGAAATCACACTACTTTTGTCACCGGACATTTTAAAAAACGCCATCAGGATAATTAATAGCAATACCGGAATAATAGCAAGGACTAGATTCATAACCATTGTATTTAAGTTAAAGAAACGGTATCCATAAACTCTTAAATTAAGCCTTTGAAACCCCACTTCCGCAAAGATTCTTTTTTTAATAACAAAAAAGAATCCTATTTGGATTAATGATCTATCCTTTTTTATTAGTAAAAATAAAGTAATGCCAGAAGCATGTATAATGTATCTTTACACAAACCTCCGGCATACACTTCTTATCCATATATTGATTTTATATTGTAGTAATATTCCTTATTCTATTAGTATATCTTATTAAATTCCAGCTAATGCCTGATCCAAATCGGCCAGCAAATCATCTATATGTTCCGTACCTATTGATAAACGCACTGTCCCCGGATAAATACCCTGTTCCGCCAATTCTTCCGCATTCAACTGAGAGTGAGTGGTACTGGCAGGATGGATAACCAATGACTTCACATCAGCGACATTGGCCAACAAAGAAAAAATTTCCAGACTATCGATAAAACGATGTGCTTCTTCCTGACCACCTTTCACCTCGATAGTGAAAATAGAACTGGCTCCATTGGGGAAATAACGCTGATACAGAGCATGGTCAGGATGTTCCGGCAAGGAAGGATGATTTACTTTCTTGATCTTCGGATGATTTTTCAAATGCTCCACCACTTTCAACGCATTCTCTACATGACGTTCCACACGCAATGAAAGTGTCTCCAATCCCTGCAACAGAATAAAAGCATTAAACGGACTGATAGTCGCGCCAGTATCACGCAATAAAATAGCACGAATACGGACAGCATAAGCGGCCGGACCTGCCGCCTCTACAAAACGCACCCCATGATAGCAAGGATCTGGTTCTGTCAGTTGAGGAAATTTACCTGATGCCACCCAGTCAAATTTACCTGAATCAACAATCACGCCACCCAGTGAAGTTCCATGACCACCAATAAATTTTGTAGCGGAATGTACCACAATATCCGCTCCATGCTCAATGGGACGAATTAGATAAGGAGTACCAAAAGTGTTATCAATAATCAAAGGTATGTGATGGCGATGTGCTATTTCCGCCACAGCCTCTATATCTATAATATTCGAATTAGGATTCCCTAAAGTCTCGATAAACACCGCCTTTGTATTCTCTTGAATAGCTTTCTCAAAATTAGAAAGATCACTAGGGTCCACAAATGTAGCAGTCACACCATAAGTCGGCAACGTATGAGCCAGCAGGTTATAAGTACCTCCGTAAATAGTCTTTGCAGCTACAACATGATCACCTGCACGAGTAATGTTCTGAAACGCATAAGTAATGGCAGCAGCCCCGGAAGCTACGGCAAGTCCTGCCACTCCTCCTTCCAATGCAGCCACACGCTGTTCAAAAACAGCTTGAGTGGAATTAGTCAGACGCCCATAAATATTACCCGGATCTTGTAAACCAAAACGTGCGGCTGCATGTGCCGAGTTATGAAATACATAAGATGTAGTCTGATAAATAGGAACTGCACGAGCATCCGTAGCCGAGTCTGGTTGTTCCTGTCCTACGTGAAGTTGTAATGTTTCGAAATGTAATTTTTTTGTAGCCATAATCTTTATCTTTTTAGAGTTATATATTTCTGTTTTTACCTGTTGCAAAGGTATTAAAGGTAGTTATATCAAACAAGATATACTAAAAATAAAGAAAATAGAGCTACAATCATCACTATTTACAGAACAAATATTCTATTTACAAACGGATTATTACCTCCTGGAAGAAAATTATTCTTTGGCGACATCCAACAAAATAAAGTGACGGCCGATTCACATCGACCGCCATCAGACAATTAATACACACAATACGATTGATACAAAAGATCACTCATGGTCATGATCATGTTCCGTTTCAGTACCTCCGTCCGCACTCAAGACAATATTACGAGCCACTTCTGTCTGATTGCCCGCCGCATCGGTACACCATACCATCAGATGATAATCTCCGGGAGCAGCATCAGCCGGAATAACAATATCATGATGATGTACTTTTGTATTCTTCAAACCGGAAACATCATATACCTTGTCAAAAGTAAAAGCTATGTTTTTCTGTCCGGCTGCCCGGGAATCATGTCCGTGGTGGTCAAAATTATTATGAATATTGATTTTATACGATTTCAACATCACATCATCTGACAAATTCATTTCAAAATGTACCCCTTTCTCATTACCAATTTTCAACACCGCTCCCTCTTCGGGTTCTATCAAATCGATCACGGGCTTTGTTACATCCCCTTTTTCATCATTATCACACGCAGGCAGACAAACAGAGCATATAGCCAATAGGCTGATTACAAGAAAATAAAATTTTGTTTTCATTTTAATAATTGTTTAAATGGTACTTTAATCGAAATCTGAAAGTTTCTTCCCGGTTCAGGGATTTCCACTTTCCTATAAAAACTCAAATGATTGTAATATTTCACATCCGACAAATTACGAATACCCAAAGATATTTCAATATCCGCCTTGGCCATAGGTATATGAATACTCCCACCCAGATGAATCAAACAAGCTCCGGATGTGCGGTCTTCATTTCTCGCTATACGGTTCTGTGAAGCTATACTTTGAAATTCAGCATACAACTGAAAATCCTTTTTATTCCATGTTAGAATGTTCCGCATGGATACAGGAGGTGAAAAACTTAAAGCCGTATGTTCGTCACGATTATAAGTATAGACATACTCACCAACCAAACGATAATTAAAATGACGTAGAAAATCCATATTGAAATTTATCTCACCACCCATGAACAAAGCACGTGCGCCACTATATTGATAAATCTGTCCGGCATGGGGCAATACAGACCATTCTCCCGTAGGACGCAAATAAATATAATTATCAAACCAACCGGCAAAAGATGAAACAACCAGTTCCATTTTTTTATAAGCCAAGGTATAGGAAGCATCAATCTGCCATCCTTGTTCCGAAGAAAGAGTGGCATCTCCTTTTTCATGACGGAAAGTTCCGTGATGTACTCCGTTGGATGCTAATTCATTGCCCCCCGGCAAACGGAAGCTACGTCCCACATTCATCTTCAGAAGATGACCGGCAGCGGGTGTCCACACTACTCCCGCCGAGCAGGAGTAATTACCATAAGCCCTGTCCACCGGATAACTTCGCCAACGATATGCCTGTATTACCTCTTCTTCATATCCTTGTCTGTGTAGATACTCCACCAAATAAGGATCTTCGAATGCTGTTATATCAATCCTTCCCCGATCATAACGTATCCCACCAGTTACAGACAACTGATTATCCAGTCGGAAAGTCGTCAGCCAAAAAGCTCCGGTAATAAAACGCTTGTATTCCGGTAGCAGAAAAGAATATCCGCCAATCGCATTTTTCTGTATCTGCATATTCCACCCTGCCATATGCTCCCAGGAAGAGGAATTGAACAACCGCAGCTTCAGAGAGGAGCTGAATGTATGCAGTTTGAACACCAGTTCCCTATCCGGATCCTTTGCAGGCATCACCTGAGTGTCATAGTGGGTATGGAAAGCACTCCATTCCTCCCGATGATTGAACTGATAGCCGAAATCACCTGAAAGTTGTACCCCATTCCAAAGATACTGTTGATGCGTGGTTACTTTAAGATGGTTCACTTTGCTATAAGGCAAGTCAATATTACGGCTGTTCCTATCATCCTCCAAACGGGAAATATCAGGAATGCCATGAGCACCAGGAAAGAAGCCCATCTTCTGATAAACATTGCTCACAGCAATATTCATCTGATAAAACTTCTTTCTATAATCTCCCATGGCAGAAACATTGCGCTCGAACCCAGCGGTGTTTTTCAGCTTATGACCGTAAACAGGCACCAACTGGGTAAGATATACAATGGTATCTGCCGGTACATGATAATCTCCATAGTGCTGTTCTGAGAAACGTACTCTGACCAGCCATGCATTCTTCTCAATACCTAGCATCAGTGAACCGCCCACAGTGCCGTTCACTGATTTTCCCAATAAGGCAGCCTCACCAAAAAACCGGTTCTCTTTTTGTGGCAGCAAAGGAAGGATTTCGATGACACCTCCCATCGCATCACTACCGTAGAACAGTGAAGACGGACCTTTCAGAATCCGTACCTCGTCTACATTAAAAGCATCAATTTCCAGCCCATGATCGGCTCCCCATTGTTGCCCCTCTTGTTTTATTCCATTTTCGGATACGGCAATACGGTTGAATCCCAAACCACGAATCATAGGTTTGGAGAACCCCGCACCGATATCCATCGAGTGTACACCGGGAACATTTTTCAAAGTCTGTACCAAATTACCGGTAAAATGCCGGTTCAAATAATCTTTCTGAAACAACTCAAGTGTCAGGGTAGTCTTTTTCTCCTGAGCATGTCGGTAAGATCCCGTCACCACCACTTCGGATAAATCTACACTTTTAATCGTATCAGAAACTACCTGTGCATTTGAATACAAGGCAAAAAACATTCCCAGCGTACCCGAAACATATCTGATACGCATAAATTACAATCATTTGATGTTGTGAATAAATAAAAGATACTATGTAAATCAGCAAACGGGAGGCGCACGTAGATAATAAGGATAAGATTTAACCTGGCAAACCTTATCCACCGTTATTTCCGGCTGATAATCAAAAACCGGAAGAACAATATGAAGTTGTAATGTTTCAACTTGCGTAAAAGGTGAAAGTGTGAAGTTACACACGGGACACTGATGAGAGGAGTCATGAGAATTTCCACTATCAGAATGGCAAACAGCATCTTCTTCATGGTAGTGAAAAGTCTTCACCATGAAAAATGGCATAAGCGTCATAAACAACAGCCATGCTATAAAAATCCTGCCTTTTGCGTTTTCTCTCATTTTTGTGTTCAGTAAGTCCACTGCAAAAATAGAAACAAATAACAAAATCACAATAACATTTTATATTTATTATCTGTTTCATCCACTTTTTACCTACAAATAGGTACATATACAAAACCGAGGTAGCTTCCCAGTCACCTCGGTCACGGCAGATCTTTATTTTCTAGAACAGCCTACAATCCGGTCATCCTAAAAAGAGACCAACCACTCCGTAAATGGCAGCGGCCAATATTCCACTGACAGGAATAGTCAACACCCAAGCCGTCATCAGGCTTCTTGTTATTCCCCACCGGACGGCTGAAAGACGCTTAGTAGCGCCCACCCCGATAATAGCTCCTGTAATGGTGTGGGTCGTACTTACAGGTATTTTCAGATATTCTGTCAGATACAATGTAAATGCTCCAGCAGTTTCCGCAATAACCCCCTCCAAAGGAGTTACTTTGGTAATCTTAGTTCCCATGGTTTTCACAATCTTCCATCCACCTGACATCGTTCCTAAAGAAATGGCAGTAAAACAAGAAAATGCCACCCAATCCGGCAAATCATTGATACTATTTATCCCCATTCCTAACCCTTCCGAATGAGCGGCGATCATGGCAGCAGCAATAATACCCATTACCTTCTGGGAATCATTCAACCCATGACCAATACTGAACAAAGCCGAAGAAACAAGCTGCAATTTCTTAAACCACATCTCAGCCGTATGCGGATGTGCACGACGACAAATGTGGAGGACAAGCAACGTGAATCCAAAGGCAACAACCATCCCTATAAATGGTGCCAAAAAGATAAAAGCAGCAATCTTCAATATAATATTGAGCTGAATGGCATCAAAACCATGAGCCATAATAGCAGCACCAGCAAAACCTCCAATCAGCGTATGCGAAGAAGAAGAAGGAATCCCCTTCCACCATGTAAACAGATTCCATACAATAGCTGCAATAACCCCTGAAAGAATAATCGGCAAGGAAATATACTGTTCCACTACTGTCTTGGATACAGTATTGGCTATTCCGAACCCTCCGATTATACATTTAGCAATAAAGAACGCAACAAAATTAAAAAATGCCGCCCATATCACCGCTTGGAACGGAGTAAGAACCTTGGTTGACACAATGGTGGCTATTGAATTGGCTGCATCATGAAATCCGTTAATATAGTCAAAAATCAAAGCCAACGTAATAATAATCACTAATAATTCCATGTTGTACTTTCTGCTTTTATGCGTATTTCACAATCAGGTTTCTCAAGATTTTCCCTACCCGTTCTGCCGCATCGGTCGTTTTCTCCAATTCATGCATTATCTCCTTGATCTTAATCAGTTCTATGCAATCCTTTTCTTCCTCAAATAGTTTCTTAACAAAGAGTTCATATACATCATCCGCTTGATTCTCAATATCATGCAATTTTGTACAACATGCTCTTAATTCAGTAGGCTTTTTACGGAAAATTTCCAATTCATCCATTGCCTTACTTATATAAACAGCCGCTTGCTGTATCAACAAACTCAACTCTTTTCCACTATTAGCAATGGGATGGGGATTATAGATCGTTATGCGTTTGGCGCAACTGTTAATCCCGTCTATTACATCATCCATAGTCGATGCCAAATCGTGAATATCCTCACGATCAAAAGGGGTTATGAAAGTTTTTCCCAATTCGTCAAAAATTAAATGAGTCTGCTTGTCACCTTCACGTTCCATATCTTTGATGCGTTTATAATAGTTCGCTCTCTCTTCCGGCTTATCATGCTGCATGCTTTCTACCAATAAATCCGATGATGAGGTCAGGATTTCAGACAAACGTTTCAACATAGGGAAAAACTTAGGTTCCTGAGGTGTGAATCGACTAAAAAAAGAATTTTTCATAAATGTAATTTGAATAAATTGTTTTTGATATGTTTGATTTTAGTAATTGCGAGTTTTCCACTTATTCCTGCCTACTTCTATGACGGCAGGCAATATAGAAACGACAATAATAGCCACAATCAGCAATTTCAGATTCTTCTGTACAAATGGAAGATCGCCGAAAAAATAACCGGCATAACAGAAAATACCGACCCACAAAGTTCCCCCTATCAGATTATACACCATAAAATAATAATAATGCATTTTACCCATACCCGCAACAAAAGGAGCAAATGTACGGACTATAGGTACAAAACGGGCAATAATGATTGTCTTTCCTCCGTATTTTTTATAAAATTCATGTGTCTTTTCCAAATGACTTTGCCTAAATATACGGGAATCGGGATTATTGAAAAGTTTACGTCCAAAAAAGTGTCCTATCATATAATTACAGGAATCGCCCAGCACAGCCGAAATAAATAAAACCAAAGCGAGAATATTAACCTCCAAAGGCATATCGGGCAAAGCCGAAATAGCTCCCGCGACAAAAAGCAAAGAATCTCCGGGGAGGAATGGAGTGACAACCAATCCCGTTTCGCAAAAAATGATTATAAACAGTATGACATAAGCCCAAGTATGATATTCTTGAACAATATCTATCATATATTGGTCAATGTGAAGTATAAAGTCCAATAAAAATTCCATTATACATTAGTTATTAATACATTAACATATAACACCATTCATAAAAGGAACAAGCATCCACCCCAGTTCCCATTATGAAAATATAAAAACAAAAGAAATATAAGGCATAAAAAAATAGGCCTTGCCGAAAAGAAAAATAAGCTAAATAAGAATACGCCTCAACTGATAAATATAGTATTCACTGGAATATTGGGTAAAATAAAGAATAGGTGAAAAAGAAATTTGTTTTTCTTCAGGAAGAAGTACTTTCAAGAATCTAGCCAACTTGGCTATGACGGAAGCAGAGGAATGAGTTCGCAGAATTTTGGAGGAGCACAAGGTGCGAAAAGAAAAAGAAGTAGCTGCACCGCCGATACCGACTTTATAAAAATGGTAGCTTTCATTATTTATCTCTTTTTTTTCCTGCCCGTTATTGCTTTCAGATATGTTGCACAACGCCACCGCACTGTTTTCCAAATCAACTGTACGAACTACATCGTGCTCCTGTCCGCTACCAAATGCGGAACCAAAGCCCGCCAACAGACATACACCTAACAAGATATAAAAAAGATATATATACTTTGTCATAGCGGCTGCAAAGATAAAAAGTATTTTTGAGAGATAAAATCATTCTGCCTTTTTCTTGCATTCTCTGGCAAAAAAAGAATATAACTCTGTACTACATTTCCCGAAAAATTCTCCGGAATCTAAGATAAATGCAATATATTTGTATTGACAGATATGAAAATAATATCAACCCCTTGAAAGAATATTATTCTATGAGTACTTTAGAGAAACTTGACAAAGTAGATTTGCAGATACTACGTACCTTGCAAGAAAATGCCCGACTGACCACCAAAGAACTGGCTGCACGGGTAAGCCTTTCCTCCACTCCGGTGTTCGAACGCCTCAAACGATTGGAAAATGGAGGATATATAAAAAAATATATCGCCGTATTGGACGCTGAGAAACTAAACCAAGGCTTCGTGGTATTTTGCAGTGTCAAACTAAGAAGACTGAATCGGGACATTGCTGCGGAATTTACACGAATAATTCAGGATATCCCTGAAGTAACAGAGTGCTACAACATATCAGGCAGTTATGACTATTTGCTTAAAATACACTCCCCTAATATGAAGTATTATCAGGAATTTATCCTCAATGTCTTGGGTACGATTGACAGTTTGGGCTCACTGGAAAGCACCTTTGTAATGAATGAAGTAAAACATGAATATGGGATTCACATTTAAGTAAATCCCATCCATCCTCTCCCATCAATACCATTTTTTACGCTTAAAATAGAAGTAGATAACTGCTACTAGTATTAACATCAATGTCCATGCAAATACATAGCCATACCGCCACCCCAGTTCAGGCATCCATTGGAAGTTCATTCCCCAGATTCCTGCTAGAAAAGTCAACGGAATAAATATAGTAGAAACAACAGTCAACTGTTTCATGATGCTGTTCATCCGCCGGTCATTATTGGAAAGGTAAATATCTACCAAAGCTGAAATCATGTCACGGCAACCATCTAAAGTTTGCAATACAAACTGCAAATGATCATTGACATCATTAAAGAAAGGACGGCTTGCTTTGTGCAACAGATCATTATCAGTAGTATGCAACAACTTGCTGATTTCCTCCTTTAATGGTAAAATACATTTCTTTATTACACGAAAATTACGGCGGTATTGCTGTATATTTTCAATACCAGGCATATCAGTCTGTTCCGGTGAAAGCAATTGCTCTTCTAAATCCTCTAATCCATCTTCCAATTCCGAAATGATGGATATAAAGCTGGCCATCACACTGTTTAGAATAACACTGAGCAGGAAATCAGACTGCCGGTTACGTATTTTCAACACATTCTTTTCCAATGCCGTATTTATATCATTCAGAAAGTCTGTTTCCTTCTCCATAAAGGTCAACAGATAATTTCCACCTTGCACAATGGCTATTTGTTGTGGCACATAGCCATCATCATTAGAAAAAAGTAACTTCAAAATCACTACATTATATGTATCATGCTGTTCTATTTTAGTCTGATGGTTGGAGTTCAAAATATCTTGTATCGTCAAAAAGTCGACATTAAAATTCTGACAGACATGCTGTATGACCTCCGTATTCTGAAAACCATGAATTTGTATCCAGTTTATAGCATTCTTATTCAAATAAGGGATTAAACTATCTATATCTTTCCCATCCTGCATACAAATACTTTCAGCATTATAACTGCACAAATGCAGATGCGTAGGAGTACAACTGACACCAATATAAGCAAGTTGCTCACTTAGTAAATTATTCTTTGCCATAGTTTCGGTAATGAGTAGTACAAATATAATTCTTTTTTTTAAATTCAACCGTGCTCCTAACCCAAAAAAGAAAAAATTTTCCCCGACAGTCCTCAACGTTTTTTCAAACTAACAGCATAGATTTGGAAAACTAATACCGTAATTTCCAGGAGTTATACCGTTTACGCTTGCAGACTATACCATATCCTTTTGCGTAATATGACTTATTCCTAATTATACTGCATCAGATGAACATACAAGGATCGAAATGGTTCAATATTTCAAGTCCTTCTTCAAGACAAATTACAATACGGTAAAAATTAAATAAAAAGAAGGCAAGTATACCCTATTTCTCAGATTATACCAGTCCGACTCCTAGAAAGACATGATCTACTGAAGCAAGAGAGATGATTATCAATCTTAGCAACAGGAAATAGGGCAAAATAGTATATTCAACTATTATTATTTAATTAAATGAATTGCATAAATAAAATTGTAAAGAATTATGGCAACTGTAAAAGTAAAATTACGTCCGTCAACTGTTCCAGGTAAGGCCGGAACTATCTATTATCAACTGACACATCTTCGTCAGGTTAAACAAATCACTACGAAGATACATCTTCATCCACAAGATTGGGATAGCAATAAAGCACAAATCATTTTCACAGACTCAACCTCATACTTACTTCAGTGTAAAATAGACAGGGATTTAGACCGGCTAAAAAAAATCATCTACAAAATAGATGCTGAATGTGCAAACTATACAGTTAATGAAATAATTGAAAAATTCTATCAAACAACCGCCGATTACAGTATTACTGATTTTTTCACCCAACAAATTCAAAAGCTGAAAAATGACAATCGACGAGGAACCGCTCGTAATTACAGCAAAACCTTAAAAAGCCTGAAGGCATTTATGAAAAATACAGATTCAACGTTCAATATTGTAACTGAACAATTTGTGGAAAGTTACAACACCTTTTTAATTCAACGGGGTGTTGTACGAAACACCATTTCATTCTACATGCGCATATTCCGTTCTGTATATAACAAAGCTGTAACCCAAAAAATCATAGAACAAACTTTTCCATTCAAAAACGTCTATACAGGAGTGGATAGAACCCGAAAACGTGCTGTTACAGAAACGGTGATCTCTCAGCTTCTCTCCATAGACCTAAAAAAGTCCAAGGCTCTGCAATTTGCACGAGATTTGTTCATTTTCAGTTTTTATGCTCGTGGAATGGCTTTTGTCGATATCGTCTACTTAAAAAAATCGAATATACAGAATGGATATATTACCTACGTCAGACATAAAACTGGTCAAGAATTAACTATAAGGATTGAAACCAGACTACAAAATATAATCAACCAGTATGAAAAAAAAGACTCACCATATTTGTTCCCGATATTAAATACAGAAGATGAGAATAAAGCCTACTCACAATATGAAATAGCGCTCAATTACTATAATCGCCAACTGAAACGTCTTTCCAAACTTTTAGAACCGAATATTAATTTATCCTCTTATACTCCAAGACATACCTGGGCTACAACCGCACGCAATAAAAATGTACCTTTGTCAATCATCAGTGCAGGCATGGGACATAGTTCGGAAAAAACCACACTGATTTATTTGACAAAGATAGACAATTCAATTATAGATGAAGTAAATAAAGCTATTATCGATTCGATAAAACAGTAGTTCTAAGTAAGAGACGGTATAAATTCGATGCAAAGATACTTGTTTTTTATTGATTAACAAAATAGATAACATTTTTTTTCTCTATCTATATATAATAATTATGCTTGTGTCTAATATTTAATACTTTACGATACTATGATAGAAAAATTGTTAAATACAATAACATTACAAAATAAAAATAAAAAATAAGTTGTTAAAAATAAAAAACGAAGGGCTAAAGACAAGTTACAAAAGTTTGAAAAATCAGCTTGGTAGGTATATCCTATCATGCTGATTATATTCACATTATAATATTATACCATCTCTTACTTAGAGACAGTATGAATTTGGAGTTACAGTTTATTTTTCTTGGATCAGGAAAAATGCTGCGTGCTAAAGTTTTCAAATTATAGAAAAAAGTTAGTTTAACTCTGATTACTGTGTGTTATATAACATGCAGGAATGGAAGGAATGTCCTTCCATTTTTAAAGTATTAAAGATAAAAATGACATCAAACAATAATTCGAAAAAACACTGGTTTGCATTAAAAGTATTCTATAATAAGGTTTTTGCCATTGAAGAACTTCTTTTGAAGAAAAAGATAAAATGTTATATTCCCTGCGAAACCGTAAAGGTTTTAAAACAAGATGGAACAAAAAAAAACGTACGAAAACCAGTTATCAATTCATTGCTTTTCTTCCATTCGGAAACTTACATAGCAAAAGAGATACAGAAGATCTTGACCGATAAAGTAATTCTCTATACTCGGCAAATAGATTTTAAAAAAATTCCTTTAGCCATTCCCGAGAGAGAGATGAACATCTTCATGCTCGTTACCTCGTCAGGCGAAAAAGGTCTAGAATATTTTGACACAGATAATCCTAAATTTTATCAAGGAGACCACGTAAAAGTCATTGACGGAACATTCAAAGGTGCAGAAGGGTATATCTGCCGCATTAAAAAGAACCACCGGCTTATTATAACAGTCCATGGTGTATGTGCTGTAGCCACCTCTTATATTCCGCAAGCCTTCTTGAAAAAAATACCTTAACGACCTATGCTTTCCCTATTAAAGAATAAAATACGCAATAAATTTTTGCAGACAGATTATATACATCCCTATATAATATGGTGTATCGATGTTTTTTTATCTGTCATATCCTCATTTTCTATCTTTTTATTTTTCCACTATTTGATTAATATCAGCATCCATTTCAACCAGCAGCGTTATATTCTGCTGATAGCGGTCATTTCCAGTATCGTATGGACTGGAATTTGTAAGACCTACGAGGGAATTATACGTTATTCCACCTTAGTAGAACTGACACGTATCATTTATGCCATGCTGCTGAAAGCTCTCACATTTGTTTTGTTTGCATATATAACACTGGATTACATCGGATTGTTCATTTATTCCATCATTATAACAGATTTTATCAGTTCCGTTTTCCTGCTCATGTGTACACGGATATTAACCGTCAATTTCTACTATCATTTATTACAGCTTTTAAAAAAACCTAGACAAGCAACTTTAATATATGGTATCTCCGAAAGGGGAATCAGTCTGGCTAATTATCTACGAAGTGAAAACAATCCTTATAATGTTTTCGGATTTATCACCCGAAAACCCGAAAACAAGAAATACCGGCTTGTGGGATATCAGATATATTTAATTGACGAAGAAAATAGTCTGCGAAAATTATTCAGCACCTTAAAAGTCAATTGTATATTATTTCTAAGCCACACAGATCTCCGTAACGATGAAGAAATAGTGCAATACGGTCTGGAGAACCACATCTGCCTGCGCATTGCACCATTTTTGACAGAACAAACACAATGGAGTAAAATACAATTACGCAATATACAGATAGAAGATCTTTTAAGCCGGGAAGAAATAAACATCGACTTGGATAATATCCGCAATGAATTGTCCGGAAGTGTTATCATGGTGACCGGAGCGGCAGGAAGTATCGGGAGCGAATTGTGCCGACAATTATGTTGTTTCAACCTGAAGCAGCTCATCTTGTTTGATTTTTCGGAAACCGCCACTTACGAAGTAGATATGGAGTTGAAGAAAAGATTTCCAGACCGCTCCATCCTGCCTATCATAGGTGATGTACGCAACCGTGACCGTGTGGAGTCGCAGACAAGACTCTACCACCCCGACATCATCTTTCATGCAGCCGCATACAAACATGTACCCATGATGGAAAAATATCCATGCGAGGCGGTACGTACCAATGTCCTGGGTACAAGCATCATGGCAGATACGGCATTGAAATATGGCGTAAAGAAATTCATCATGATCTCCACAGACAAAGCTGTAAATCCCAGCAGTGTGATGGGTGCTACCAAACGACTGGCAGAGATGTACGTACAAAGCCTCGGGAGTGCTATCCAAGAAGGAAATATAATTGGTAAAACCTCTTTTATAACCACCCGTTTCGGCAATGTGCTGGGCAGCAACGGCAGTGTAATCCCCCTTTTCCGCCAACAGATTATGGAAGGGGGGCCTGTAACAGTCACGCATCCGGACATCATCCGTTATTTCATGACTATTCCCGAAGCTTGCCGACTGGTTCTAGAGGCCGCTTTTATGGGACAAGGAAACGATATCTTTATTTTCGACATGGGTAAACCCGTAAAAATAACCGACATGGCATGCCGGATGATAAAACTGGCAGGTTTACAACCGGACAAAGACATTGAAATCGTCTATACCGGTCTGCGACCGGGCGAGAAACTATATGAGGAATTACTCTATAATGAAGAGAACTCTACTCCTACCCTTAATCCGAAAATATTCAAAGGTATCAGTTTAAAACAAGATTACGATAAAATAAAGCCCGCCCTGCAACAATTGGTTGAGGTTGCCCAGACGGACAATAAAAAAGAGACCGTATATCAGTTGAAGCAAATTGTACCGGAGTTCAAAAGTATGAACTCCGTATATGAGGCGCTGGATGAAAAAACATATATATTCAAAAAAATGAAATCCAATATAATGTTTAACTAAAATGAATCGCAAAATGAAAAAACATTTCATTGCGTTTATGATGCCATTTCTAACCTTGGCTACGGGATTTGCACAAGAAGCGGCTCAAGATGTTCCTGTCAAACAGGATACAAAGGAGATCTCTTACTGGACAGACCCTGCAAGCGGGGACAAACGGCTCTTAAACAAGTCTAAATTCAGAGACAACTGGTTTGTCGGATTGCAGGCCGGCGCCTTTTATTCCTGGGGGACCCATACTTCCAGTTCTGGATTCTTCGACCAGTTCCGTCCCGCCGGTGCGTTGTCCATAGGCAAGTGGATCGCTCCTGCCGGAGGTATCCGCCTCCAAGGTTTCTATGGAAGCAATGCCGGACGAGCAAGCAACGACAAGCCCTACTATTGGGACGCCATGGGGGTAGGCCTAGACGGATTGTTCAACTTCACCAACCTCTTTTGCGGGTATGAAGAAGACCGGACCTTCAACCTGATCGGTATCTTGGGAGCCGGTTACGAACACACCGCCAACTTCAGCAAGCGTACCTGGAACGACGGAATATACAATACCGAATCGCAAGACCTGCTGTCCATCCGCCTGGGTCTGATGGCGAAATTCCGCCTCGGTAAAGCGTGGGACTTTAATCTTGAAATCACGAACAGTTTGCTTGACGACTCATTCGACGGTTGGGAAGGCGAAGGTTCAAACGACCGCTGGGATGGCCATGTCAACATATTGGCAGGTGTCAGCTACCGTTTCAAAAATCATAACGGCTCACGGCAATTCACCTACGCCCGCCACGACATGTCGAAATATGACGAAGCAAACGCCGAAATCAACCGCCTGCGTGAAGCCAACAAAGCGGCAGCTCCTCCTGTCACAAAGATTGAGACAGAAGTGGTGGAAAGCAATCATATCCGTTCGTTTATCTCGTTTGACAATGCTTCCGCCGCAATCAACAAACTACAGGAAGTAAACGTTTACACAGCAGCAGAAAATATAAAGAAGCTAGCCGATGGCGACCTCTATATCACTTCAACCAAAGAAGTAAGAGACACCGAATTGTTCATGGCACGGGCACAATCCATCCGCAATGTGCTAGCCAACACATACGACATTCCGGCCGGACGTATTTTTATAGAGAAAAACCCTGCTGTCATTGCATCGCTCGATCCACAAAAGAGCTGCGTCATAGTGTACATCAATGAATAAACGACCCATTTTAAAAGTATAATTTGGCATGAAAAAAATAGCTATATTATTTGTGGTCTTCTTTTGTTCTGTATCTTTATGGGCACAAACAATAGAAGACGATGCAACTTGGAAATTAAAGACCGACACTGTACGGGCGCTAAAGCATTACAAGGCCGGTGACAACTGGTTCATCGGAATTCAGGCCGGCGCCAATCATTCGCTGTCCGAGAACAGCCGCTTCGGATCTTTCGGCACCATGACCAGACCAAGCATAGCCCTCTCGGTCGGTAAATACTTCTCACCCGCCATCGGAGCACGTGTGCAACTCGCTTATTTGAAACAAATGTCACGCGCCAACAGCGAAGTGATTGAAGCCTTTCCCGAGGTGTATGGCAAAGGGAACTACGGTTTCAATATGTTCAACGGTTATTTGGACGGATTGTTCAACCTGCACAATATTTTCGCCCAATATGACGAAGATATCCGTTTCAATGTAGTAGGTATCTTGGGTATGGGATTCAACTCCAGTTTCGGATTCGATGATAAAGTCAAAGAGTGGGACAAATCCCCCAGTGAGGAGTTTGCCCCCTACCAAATCAGCACTGACAACAAAACGTTTTTCTCTCTACGCGCAGGCCTCCAGTTCAATTATATGTTGAGCAATGCGCTTGACATCAATCTGGAAGCGACCTTCAACGCAACGGACGATGCTTTCAACGGTACGCGTTACGACCGCAAATGGGATTCATACGCCAACGTCATGTTAGGTCTCACCTATCATTTCAAGGACCAGTACGGCGATCGCCGCTTCCGCTACACAGAGGTGAACGACCAGGCATGGGTTGACGAATTGAACCGCAAGATCAATGAAGAGCGTAACAAGCCGATACCGGCACCAGTCGTCACAGAAGTGAAGAAAGAGGTAGTGAAGAACGAAATGTTGGGTATGACCGTATCATTCATTATCGACAAGTACAATATTACCGATATCCAGAAAAAGAATGTGGCAGAAGCTGCCAAGTATTTGGAAGACCATCCGGAAGTCAACCTGATCATAACAGGTTATGCCGACGTACAGACTGGTAATCCGGCCTACAATTTGAAATTGAGCCAGCGCCGTGCCGAAGCTGTCTGCAACATGATGGTGAAAGAGTTCGGTGTGGATCCAAGCCGCATCCGGGTGGATTACAAAGGTGATAGCCTGCAACCATACCAGCTGAAGAACGAGTGGAACCGTGTTGTAGTGTTCATCACCGAAGCACGCAACAAATAATTTTTTGTTCATAACTGAAAATGAGTAAGATTTGGTTGTCATTGGCACACATGGGCGGATCCGAACAAGAGTTCGTCCGTGAGGCTTTCGAAACCAATTGGGTAGTTCCCTTAGGGCCGAATGTAGATGGCTTCGAGCATGACTTGTCACAGTGGCTTTCAACGCATTGCGACCAGGAGGTACACGCCGTGGCATTATCATCAGGTACGGCAGCCATCCACTTGGCATTGATCATGCTGGGCGTAAGCAAAGGAGACGAAGTGATCTGCCAAAGTTTCACCTTTGCTGCGTCAGCCAACCCCATTTGTTATCAGGGTGCTACCCCCATTTTCGTAGACAGTGAGCCTGATACTTGGAATATGGATCCTATACTGCTTGAACAGGCCATCTGCGACCGTATGAAACAGACCGGCCTCAAGCCCAAAGCCATTCTTCCAGTACACCTTTACGGCACGCCTGCCCGCATGAACGAAATCTGTGACATTGCCTCCCGCTACGGCATCCCCGTGGTGGAAGACGCTGCCGAAGCAATGGGGGCCGTTTACGACGGACGCTATTGCGGGACCTTCGGTCAATATGGGATTTTCTCTTTTAACGGCAACAAGATGATCACCACCAGCGGTGGCGGCGCCTTATTATGCCATACGGAAGAGGAAGCCCAGAGAGTGAAGTTCTATGCTACCCAGGCACGTGAACCGTTCCCCTGGTACCAGCACGAACAGATCGGATACAATTACCGGCTCAGCAATGTGTCGGCTGGTATCGGACGCGGGCAGATGCGTGTAGTGGACAACCATATCGCACACCGCCGTGCCATCCACCGGCTATACACCGAGCTGCTGGCAGGACTTCCGGGTATCACTGTGGTAGAACCCAAGAAATCTACCATGTTTCTACCCAATTATTGGCTGACTACAATTAAAGTGGACAGTAACGAAACCAGTTTCAGCGCCTTGCAGCTGATGCAGCACTTGGCAAAAGCCGACATCGAGACCCGTCCGCTTTGGAAACCGTTACACCTGCAACCCGTATTCTCATCCTCCCCCACCTACGTCAACGGAGTATCGGAAGCCCTGTTCAACTGTGGACTCTGTCTGCCTTCGGGATCAATGATGACGTGCGAGGATGTGATGCGTGTAGCGGATGCGATACGGAGTATGAGATAGATAATTTATTTAATAACAGACAGAGTTCTGCAAGAACTTGGCTATATGAAAGTTTCATAGTAAAGAGAAAATTGTAAGATGTTAGGAATTTGGAGATGGAACGTGAACAAGCCGAAAGCGACATGTCACATCCGGATATTTATCTCCGTAAATCGGTAAAGACTGTAAATCACAGTCGTTTCATCCTTTTTATTCTTGATTCTTATTGATTGAGTTCTTGCAGAACTCGGTCATGTTTTTCTCTTTTCAAACTTTTGCCCTCTTACAGAATAAGAAGTCTGGCAAAACAAGAAAAAAAAGATGACAAAGAAAGTTTATACAAAGCCGGAGCTGAAAAGCGAGGCTTTCGTGCCGCAAACGCATGTGGCTGCTTGTGGAGATAGTGGAACTGTTTATAAGTTTACTTGTAATGCACCAAGAGGAACGTTGTATTATTTTAGAGATAAGCCTGCTTCTGGTTCACAACCCACTATAGGAAATCGAGGTATTTGGCTAGGAAACTATCATCCATGTAGTGCATTTCATGAAGCCGAAGCCCAATCTGGTTTTTATTGGGGATATGTTGATTACAACCATAATCAGATATTTGAGAAAAGTGAATTAGTCATTGTTTGGAGAGGACAAAAGGGCTGGGAGGGTCACGCCACCAAGAACCTTGACATAAATTCTTGGGAAACTGCTAAATCCTAATCGGTAAATAAAACAGTAAATAGCAATCTTATTCATTTATTTCAATCTTGATTCCTAACGCTTAGATAAATTTATTGATTCTCATTAATAGAAATAGAGATTAAATAATATATGATCAGACTACTGGAGGAACTAAGTCAGAATATCGTTTGAGCTGCAAAGAATTAGTGTAATGAAAAGGAAAATGAAAGGATCATATTGTAGATGGTAAATCGCAATATATCAATTATTTCAAAATTCTTTCACACCGGAGTTTCTCCGGGACCCAATCACTATTTCGCTTCAAACCTTTTCTGATTTCCTTTCCTCCGAAACAGGAATCAAAAAAGAAAAAAATAGTATGAAGAAAGATTATCAAAAACCGATGCTTATTAGCGAAGAGTTCATTCCGAACGAATATGTAGCTGCATGCTATAACTTTAAAGCACTATTTCATTGTCATTATGGAGAAAACAATACAAACAATCATGGAGAACCATGCGCTACAACCTATGTAGATATTAATGGTATCCATGCTACAGGGCACGAAGGGACTATAGAAAAATGGGGTATACCTATTCTCAATATTGATTGGAATGGATTCGATTTAAGTGACGCAAAAGTAGGTGACAAGATTAGAGGCATCAAGTGGACTAGCTATGATACAGTAAATAACACTGGAGAATACAATCATCAAGGTTGGGGTGAAATCAGATCTGCTGTTGAAGAAATACCAGGTCGTCCTAACCACTCTTAAGACATTCCCCTATTTATGAAATTCGCATCAAATAACAGTATAGACTTGGACCTTAAAAGTAAAGTCTATACTGTAAACCTCTCAAATTAGGGTTCTAAAATATCTATCTTCGCTGCGAATCAAAATTTACGAATTATGCAAAGCAATGAAGACCTTGAAAGATTCTACTTTCCCTATCTTTGGGTCTATCATCGTAAAATATAGACTTGGTTGTATGCCAATAGTTAAAAATCAATCGAATTTGATAATATCTTTTTGTGAGATGCCAATTCTGGTGCCTTATAAAAAGGATATGCTCTAAATTAAGTATTAACTTTTGTTGAGCTTCAAAAAGGGAAGATAATCTATATATTTTCCATCGAGACAAATTTCGGTAACATATACGACCACGGAAGTAAATGAAATCCAATACACTAGACTCAAAAACTTTTCTTTGAAAAAAAATCATTATCCTAGTGGAATCCCTGCAAGACATAAACCCTGTGGAACGGGCATTGGTGAACAAAGCGACGGCAAACCGTACTCCGATCAATGCCACTATTGAATTGACACCGACGTGCAATTTCCGTTGTGATATGTGCTATATCCGCATGGAGAAGTCACAAGCCGAGAAAAGAGGAGGATTACGGAGCATAGAGGAATGGCTGCACATTGCCGACCAGCTACAGGAAATAGGAACGCTCTTCATCTTACTGACAGGAGGCGAGCCCCTACTCTATCCTGATTTCAAAGAATTATATATCCGGCTGAAAGAAAAAGGATTCATCCTCACCATCAATACAAACGCGACTTTGATAGATGACGAAACAGTACGTCTGTTTCAACGTTTGAAACCCCGGAGGGTGAATGTCTCGTTATATGGTGTGACCAACGGAACTTATCTCAATCTGTGCCACGCGACAAACGGTTTCGACCGTTGCCTGGAAGGACTGAAACGATTAAAAGAATATGGCATAGATACCAAACTGAACCTCACCTTGACACGACAAAATATAAAAGAACACCGGCAAATGCTGGAACTAGCTGACGAATGGGACTTACCTATGCTGACCAACAGTTACATTTCAGTCTATTCACGGCCGGGATGCGCCACCACGCTACCCCTTGATACGTGCCGCCCCGTACCGGATGAAGTGGCACATGCCGAGGTTGAGGCACTGGAACATAAATATGGCAAGGAATACACATCATACGCCACTCATGTCCTCCAGCAATTGGAACGTGGAGAATCTCCCGTACCTGCTGAAGGCATCGGACTTGCCTGCCGGGCAGGTAAAAGTTCCGCATGGATCAACTGGCAGGGCGTCATGACTCCGTGCGTCGATATGGAAACACCAGCCGTTTCGCTACTTTCCACAACCGTAAGCGATGCCTGGAAACAAATAGTAACCAAATGCGAACAACTTCCGTTCCATAAAGAATGCGCAGGTTGTACCTTACGCTCTATCTGTGATGTCTGCTATGCCAATGCCCGCAATGAAAAAGAGCAATGCGGCGGCATCGGCTACCTTTGCCGCATTGCAAAAAGTAAAAAGAAACAAATGAAAGGAAGTCTATAAAGACTTTTCTCATAAATACATATACATTCCAAGTTATGGATCATCTTCACGATGCCAACCTTTTGGAACGGGCATTGGTGGACAAAGCCAATCAGAGCCGTGTCCCGATCACTACCAACTTCGAGCTGACTCCCACCTGTACGCTCAACTGCGACATGTGCTTCATACGCACCGAACGCAGCGTGGTGGAACGGCACGGAGGTTTGTCGCCTTTGCAACAATGGCTCGACTGGGCAGAACAACTTCAAGACATGGGTACACTCTTCATCCTTCTCACCGGAGGTGAACCGATGCTCTATCCACACTTCAAGGAGCTGTACACCCGGCTGCGCGAAATGGGATTCATCCTGACTCTCAATACGAACGGCACACTCATCGACAACGAAATGGTACGCATCTTGCAGACCCACAAGCCGCGGCGGATAAACGTCACCCTGTATGGAGACAGCAGAGAAACTTACGGACGCTTGTGCCACAATCCGCAAGGATACACCCTGTGCATGGAAGCCCTGAAACGGTTGAAAAAGGCAGACATTGATGTGAAACTGAACGTAAGTATCGTACGAAAGAATGAAAAAGATTACGACGAGATCATCCGTCTGGCCCAGCATCTGGACATTCCGGCAGAAGTAAACTCATACATGTTTCCTCTCTCACGCCCCGAATGCGGAAGTCTGCGTAACATTCTAACTGAAAGACTGGATGCCGACGAGGCGGCCCGCATCGAGATGCAATATATGGAGTACAAAAAAGGGAATGACATGGCACGATACATGCACGACTTGAAATATACGCTTGCCCATGTGGAAGGAACACGAGCCTGCTCTTTGGAGTGCAGAGCTGCCAAGAGTTCATGCTGGATCAACTGGCAAGGCATCCTCACCCCCTGTGTGATGCTGGATCAACCGGCCGTTGACCTGAAAAAGATTCCGATGACAACTGCATGGCAACAACTTTTAGAAGAAGCCAAGGAACTGGTATCCCATACCGAATGCGAGGGTTGCCACCTTCGTCCCGTATGCAACGTATGCTATGCCGCCGCACACTGTGAAAAAACAATCACCGGAAGCATGGACTATCTTTGCCAGATGGCGAAAGCCAAAGAACGGATCATTACGAATTATCCCCCCGTAATACATTAAAAACTGAAGATTGTGAGACTGAATATCGGCCCGCTAACGATTGAATTGTCAGGAGTGACAGAACAGGAGATTCCTGTTAACAGCCGTTTGTTTCTCGACCATAAACCCGCTACCAAAGAAGCGGACCGGTACTATACATTCTATTTTGTCAACCGTCTGCCTTTGCCGTCCAACGACTGGCAGATCACATTCCAACGCAACGACATCGTAGTTTTCCGGAAGGAAGAACAAGAAACACGCCTGCTGGCTGTAGGAAACCTGAATGCCTGCTATGCTCTCTATCAGGAAAGAAACGAAAGAGATGCCAACATCTATTTCATCGAAGGTCTGAAAAGAGAACTGCAAACAGATACCCTGTTCATTTCCTGCCTGTGCCTGGAACGTCCTTTATCTGTCCAGGGATGTTACATACTACATTGTACTTTTCTGGATTATCGTGGGCAAGCCATCTTATTCAGTGGTCCTAGCGGCATTGGCAAATCGACGCATGCCAACCTGTGGTGCCGGCATATTCCCGGCACCCAGGTACTCAATGGCGACCGTGCCCTGCTCTGTCCACTTCCAAACGGCGACTACGAGATAACGGGATGGCCTGTATGCGGTTCCAGCGGTATCTGTCACAATGAACGCCGCCCGTTGGAGGCCATTGTATTCATCGAACAGGCATCTGATAACACCATCCGTCCCCAGACAGCCATGAAGCATTTCAAAGCTCTCTGCTCGCAGGTTACAATCAACTGGTGGAATCCAAAGCTCACCGGCAAAGCACTCGACGATCTGCAGGTTTTGACCAGACAGACAAGCATCAGCACCTATGCGTGCAACATGAATCCGGAAGCAGCCTTCACCCTGCACAGGTATCTGACCAAACTGGAAATTATCCGATAATGTGAAATACGCCCCATTATGAAGACTGTCGATACGAAAGAATATATATCCATGCTGCGTACCCTCATTGAGGAAGGAAAGCAGGTGAGCATGATCATCTCGGGCAGCAGCATGGCTCCATTCCTGATCCACGCAAGAGACCACATCTGCCTGAAAAGCCCCTCCGGTGAACTTCGGAAAGGAGATATGGTGTTCTATCAGCGAAGCAACGGTGAATATGTCATGCACCGTATTTATAATGTTAAAAATGAAGAATATTATCCTAAAATCCGCAACTATCATCCAATACACGATTAAGGGTAGATTTATGAGTCGTTAGTAGCAGCTTTCAGTAAAAAGCAACAGCACAACATCAATATGAAACCGGAGAATTTATCTGGGAGCATATCGAAGAAGCAGAAAGCTTCAACCATCTAGTACTGTTGATTCTGGAGGAATACGAAGTGGATAAAGACACCGCATCGCAAGATGCCGCAGGATTTATCATGCAACTGCTGCAAGCCGGCATGATCCGTCCCACAGGTATAAACTGGTAAACAGTAATCTGTTCAATTCAGATATGACAAACAATACAATAAGAAATGTTAGAAGAGAGATTCGTTTTCTTCGCGAGAAGCGCCGGATCTGTAAAAAATGTTAGATCAGGTAAGTTCAAGACCCTATGTTATCAGCGGATAATAGAATGAACTTACATTTTATTCCCCATTACATCTGCCTGTGAAGGTCGATGTAATTTTAACTATAAATAGGATAATGCAATAATATAAAGACAATGAGACTCAATTCTAATTTAATTCTTCGCCAAGTAGGTGGAGAATATATGATTGTCAATCCGTTTTCTGAAACCATGGATATGGCACAGGTCTATTCCTTGAATGAAACAGCCGCCTGGTTATGGAAACAATTGGAAAACAAGGAATTCACGGTAGATGAAGCCGGAGCACTGCTGTGCAATGAATATGAAGTAAATAAAGATACAGCCCGAAACGATGCCAACGAGCTGTGCCGACAATGGTTAGAAACTGGGTTAGCCATAGAATAAGACAAAAAGATGATCTCAGCCCCATTACAAAAGGCTTTCATGCTTTTGCTAAGGCAAGGACTGTGGGACCGGCAGGAAGACTGTTCCGCCCTTTTTCCTCTAGATGAAAAGGAATGGAATGAAATTCACAGCATGGCAAGAAAACAAACCGTACAAGGCATTATTTACGATGGCATCCGCCTGTTGCCGACTGAAGCCGTACCTCCCCGGAAGGTATTGCTTGGCTGGATGGTGGAAGTTGACACCTTGGAACGGGTGAACCGGCAACACCGGGAAACGATTAAAGCCCTCCAACAGATTTATGTACAATCACCTTCTATCCCTTTCCTGCTGCTAAAAGGGATAGGGACAGCTGACTTCTACCCTCATCCGGAACATCGCATAGCCGGAGACATCGACCTGTGGTTCGGAAACAAGACACAAACCGAACAAGCCAACCAACGGATGGAAAAATTAGGATTACCGGTAAAAAGAGAAACCAATGGTGAGGCTTCCTGTCTGATAAACAGAGTTCTGATTGAACATCACAGCAGGCTGATAGAGTTGCACAACCCTTTCCTCCAAAAAGAAATCCGCCAATGGGAAGCGGGGGTCTTTACCAACAGCCAAGGCAAACTTCCGAGCGAAGCGAATCATCTATTACTTTCCACCCACATATTGAAGCATCTTATCAATGAAGGGATCGGACTACGACAATTGTGTGATATAGCCATGGCTTTTAACGCATTACATTCTGTTACAAACAAAAACGAATTAGAGTGTATCTGTCGCAAATGGCACATTCACCGGTGGAACCGGTTACTTTATGCCCTATTGATAAAATATCTTGGCGTGCCGGCCGACCTTTTACCATTCAGTACCAGTCTCTGTCCGGACAAGTTAATGCAAGAGATTTGGGAAAGTGGCAATTTTGGACATGGAGACGAACGTTACGGTGAACGTCCCACCGGGAAATGGGCGAACAAACGATACACGTTGAAGCGGATCTTTCACAAAATGCACTTATCGTTAGGTTATGCTTTCGACGAAACTTTCTGGTGGCTGGCCGGATTAGCCCTCTTACGTTTCAAGGAAATGATAAAAAAGAAATGAAAGAATTGCTGAAAAAGTTTTTGCAGAAGCTCACACGGGAGAATCTGAGCAATACATGTCAGTTAGGATGGAAAGCTTTCAAATGGGTTATGCAGGTAACAGAAGGATACCATTGGCTCATCACCTTCTCTATCTTTTCGGGTATTTTCGGAGTGGTCATGTCATTGGTCAATGTGGCCATGTCCAAATGGATCATCGATGTAGCTACCGGAGCACAGGAAGGGAATATTTACCTGGTAGCCACAATAGTAGCCTTATCCTTCCTGCTGGGTATGGGGATAAAACTTGTATCTCCCTGGATTTTTGGCAAGATCAACATGCGCATCAGTATCCGCATGCAAAATTCGCTGTCCGACGCCCTAATGATGTGTTCATGGAAAGGAGCAGGGAAATGGCACACAGGCGACCTGCTGACCCGTATCAGCAGTGACGCTTCCGAAGTGTTGGGAATGGGAATGGGCATTCTACCCAACCTGCTGGTTACCGGCTTGCAATTGGCAAGCTCTTTTATCTACTTGTGGATTCTTGACGCGCGTTTAGCTTGGTTCATACTGGGAGTCACCCCTCTTGTTTTATTGTCAAAGATTTATTTCAGAAAGGTCCGGGAACTGAGCTGTGCCCAAAAAAAGATGAACAGCGAGATGGGTACCGTCATGCAAGAAAATCTGTCCAAACGGATTCTAGTCCGCTCGCTCGGAGCCACCAACTACCGGAAACAGAAATTACATGAAACACAAGAGAAGTTGTTCAAATTAGGAATGGAACAAATCAAATTTTCCACTTTTACGCAAGGGGTCATGGGATTTACATTTGGAGGAGGGTACTTATGTGCATTCCTTTGGGGTATTTTCCAACTGCATAACCACGAGATAACATTCGGAACAATGACAGCCTTTCTTCAACTGGTCGGACAGGTACAGGGACCTTTTTTAGGGTTAATATCCATCCCTCCCAGTCTGATACGGGGATGGACCTCCGTGGAACGGTTAATGGCCCTCTTTGAAGATGTAGAACCGGACGAACACCCGGTCTACATAGACCAACCACTGACACTGAACTTTCGGAAAGTGTCTTTTGGCTATGAAGAGGGACAGCCGGTACTCGACCGGTTTACAGCTGCCTTTCATCCGGGAAGTTCCACCGCCATAGCCGGACCTACCGGAACAGGAAAAACGACCATTATCCGGCTGATACTGGCTTTGGTTTATCCGGAAAAGGGACGCATCGATTTGACAACTGATGACGGACGGACACTCAGTGTGACCCCCGATTTACGCATCAACTTCGTCTATGTGCCCCAAGGAAATACGTTGCTGAGCGGTACCATCCGGGAGAATTTATGGCTGGGTAGTCCGGGAGCAGACGAAGAGGCTCTGCATAAAGTCATCCGGCTGGCCTGCGCTGAATTTGTGTTCAGTCTGCCGGAAGGACTAGATACCAAGATAGGGGAACATGGATATGGCTTGTCTGAAGGACAAGCCCAACGGATTGCAATAGCCCGCGCACTGTTGCGTCCCGGGCGGATCTGGCTGTTTGATGAAGCATCATCGGCACTTGACACCGAGACCACCACACACCTCATGGACAATTTGTTGCAATGGGGAAAGAATAACACATTAATATTTGTGACACACGATTCACGACTGATGGAACGATGTGACCAAGTGATTCATATAAAGGAATAAAAAACAATTAATTATAAAACAATGGATAAAACAATCAAACTGGCCTGTCTGTTGGCAATAATCATTTTAGTTCGTGCGCTTCACGCAAAGATTTTGTCTATTTACAAGATATGGATGAACTACAGGAATATCCTATGGTTCAAAAATATGAAGCCATCATCCATAGGGATGACAGATTGAGTATTATTGTGAACAGCAAAAACCCAGAACTGTCCCTGCCTTTCAATATGTCCGGAAGCAGAAGCTATTCTGTAGAAGCAGACGGAAGCATTTCCAACAATGAAGTGGGGGTATTAAGTGATGAAAAAGAAAAAGGTTATTTAGTGGATATCAACGGGAATATAGACTTTCCTGTGCTGGGACAACTGCATGTGGAAGGACTGACCCGCCGACAATTAACCGAACTGATCAAGAAACGACTGATCAACGAAGAATTGCTGAAAGATCCTATGGTCACCGTCAATTTCCTTAACTTCAAATTTTCCGTGCTGGGAGAAGTTGGACATGTAGGAACCTTTGAAGTGAAAGGCGACCGCATCACTCTTCTGGAGGCTCTTGCCATGGCCGGAGACCTGACCCCCCGATCCCGTCTGGACCGTATCGCCGTCATCCGCGAATATGGGAACAAGCGACGAATCCTGTTCCACGACATCCGCAGTAAAGACATCTTCACATCGCCTTACTATTACCTGCAACAGAATGACATCGTTTACGTAGAACCCACCAACATGAAGGCCACCGAACAGGCCCAGAGAAAACTGAGCACGTGGAGTATGATCCTGTCCTTCATCACCACAATCACCTCACTGGTGTTGTTAACTACTAAATAAAAAAAGAAACGACATGATAAGAATGAGTGAACAAAAGATATGTCGGGAGATAAGACCTTAAGCGGGGGGAGGATTCAATATCAACCCTGTTGACATCATCATGTACCTGTTGTCCAAATGGTACTGGTTTGTATTGTCGGTCAGTCTGTTCGGCGGATATGCATGGTATCAATATGCCAAACTTCCCTTTATCTATTCACGGTCAGCCACCGTCATGATAAAGGACGCCTATTCAAACAACATCGGTCGCGGGCTGGACCGTTTTAACACCTATTCATATACCAATGTATCCAATGAGATCCTGCAATTCCAGTCACACAAACTCATGCGCGATGTGGTGAACCGTCTTCACGCCAATGTATGCTACCTCATCATGGATGACTTGCGTGAGGAGGAACTTTATACGCAAGCCCCTGTCAAGGTTTCATTCCCGGAAGAAGAGGATCATCTTGATTTCAGCCTGACAGTCAGAATCCTGAACAGGAAGCAAGTCCGGTTATCCGATTTCTCGACAGACGCCACAAGTATAACGCTGACGGCCAATCTGGGTGACACTATCCAGTCGCCCGTAGGAAAAATAGTGGTCTCACCCACCTTATATTATACAGACAAGTGGTTCAACACACCGATTACGATACGCCGGCAGAGTACGGACACAATGGCCAGCCTATTCAGAAGCAACCTGAACATCAGCCAAGCTGAGAATGACGCCTCCATCCTCTACCTGTCACTCCGTGATTACTCCACCGCCCGTGCCGAAGATGTGCTCAATATGCTGATTACAGTGTATAATGAAGAGACTATCAAAGACAAGAACCAGATAGCCATCAATACCTCCAGCTTCATCAACGAGCGTCTAGTCATCATCGAAAAAGAACTGGGAGGCGTGGAAAACGAACTTCAGTCCTACAAACAGAACAATGACATCATCGATATCGGTTCAGCCGCTTCCATGTCCATGTCAGACAAACGGCAGTACAGCTCGACCACTCAGGAACTGGAATTACAGGCACGCATGGCACGCTACATCAAGAGCTACCTGGTGGACCCGTCCAAAGAAACCGAGCTTATCCCTTCAAACACCGGCATAGCCGACATCAACATTGAAACCCAGATAACGGCCTATAATGCCAACAAGTTGAAACGAGACAAACTGATAGAAGGAAGCAGCGACAAGAATCCCATCGACCAGGAACTGAACAAGAATCTGATTGCCATGCGGCAGAATATCATCCGGGCCATCGACAATATGATTGTCAGCATCGATGTGAAACTGAACGAGGCACGAAGCAGGGCCGGAGAAGCCCAGTGGCGGGTAACCAACATACCTAGACAACAGCAGCAAATGCTTTCTATCGAACGTCAGCAACGCATCAAAGAGGAACTTTACCTCTATCTACTGAACAAACGCGAAGAAAATGCGCTGAGCCAGGCCACCACCGAAACTGACGCCCGTGTGCTCGATCCTGCTGGAGGAGGGGATGCTCCGATTTCTCCCAACGGACGCAGCATGATCATGGCAGGTGTCATGAAAGGAATCGCCCTGCCGGCAATTGTCCTGCTATTGTTCCTGTTCTTCGATACCCGTATACGCAACCGCAAGGACATCGAGGATGCTGTAACCGTTCCTTTCCTGGGCGAAATACCCAAGGATTCATCCAAAGGGAAAACAGAGAATAAAGAAACGGCACATGGCATTGCTGTCCGTGCCCAAGGGCGTGACATTGTATCGGAAGCCTTCCGCATAATACGCACCAACATGGATTTTATGCGTGTCAAGTCAAAGAACATGCAAGTCGTCACTTTCAGCTCGTTCGGACCGGGTGCCGGCAAGACATACGTATCCAGCAATCTGGCAGCCAGCTTCGCGCAAACCGACAAGAAGGTCATCCTGATTGACATGGATATCCGTAAAGGGACTTTGACTTCACATACCCGCCTCCACACAAAGGAAAAAGGAATGACCTCTTTTCTGGCAGGCAAGGCCACAACGGATGAAATCATCAAGCACAACGAGATCTGTGAAAATCTGGATTTCATTCCGGCCGGTCCCATCGCCCCCAACCCGTCAGAGCTATTGCTCAGCGAACAACTGGAAGTACTGATAACCGAACTGCGCAACCGTTATGACTATATCTTTGTCGACAATGTGCCTGTAGGAGTGGTGGCCGATGCCGCCATCACCAACCGCATAGCCGACCTGACCATCTTCGTGGTACGGGTTGGCAAACTGGACCGCCGCATGTTACCGGAAGTGGAAAAAATTTATCGCAGCGGACAACTGAACAACATGTCGTTGGTACTTAACGGGGCCATAGTAAAGACAGGCGGATACGGAGGCTATGGATATGGTTACGGCTACGGCTATGGTTATGTGGATGGTTCCGAATCATGCTGGAAACGGCTGTTCAGAAAGAAATCCTAAAATCCCCAAAAAAAGAAGTAGGATGTTTGGTATATTCAAGTCCAAATACAATTTGATTAATTCTGGTTTAATGAAGGGTATGACCGATGTCCATTCCCATGTTCTTCCGGGAGTGGACGACGGTTCGCCCGACATAAATGCCAGTCTATCCCTGCTGCGCTATATGGAATCCATAGGGTTGCGGAAAGTGTGGCTCACCCCCATATCATGGAAGATTATCCCACACCGAACAAGAAGCTGCGACAACAGCTCGACGTGTTGAAGGCGGCCTATTCCGGCCCGTTGGATCTACGGCTGTCTTCCGAATATATGATGGATGCCGCTTTTACAAACAAGCTGGATGGAGAAGTGCTGCCTTTGGGCAGCAGCCACCTGCTGGTCGAGACATCCTACATGTACCCTCCTCCCGGTTTGCCGGATATCCTGATGAAAATATGGAATGCCGGTTATCAACCGGTCATCGCCCACCCGGAGCGTTACCTGTACATGGAAGAAAAAGATTACCTTCTGCTGAAAGAGAAAGGTTACAGCTTTCAACTCAATCTGATGTCACTGAGCGGTTACTATGGCCCGCACCCCAAAGTGGTCAGCGAAAAGCTGTTAAAACAAAAAATGTACGATTTTGTGGGTACGGACCTGCACCATTTGGAGCGTTACCGGCCCATGCTTGACCAATTGAGGTTGACCCGAAGACAACTCGAAGCTTTAGAAGGTCTGATTGCTAACAATGCGCGTATTTAACTGTCTGTCGGGAGGTATCCTGTGCGGTCTGACACTGCTGTTGATATTTCTCCCCTGCTTCACTCCCGAGTGGGCCGGAAATCTTATCTTCATCAGTCTATCGGCGATTCCTATATGTATAGCCGATGGGATTATTTTCGCGATTCTGCTTTGGAAACATAATCGTTGGTGGATGCTTTACTTGCTTTTGCTATTAGGTAGTTCACCTATTCTATCCGGTTACTTTCCGCTTCATTTCCTACATAGAGAAGAAGTGCCAGATTCCAATCAGCTAAAACTGGTTTGCTGGAATGCCGAAGGGTTCAGACTGAACAAAGACACCCTGGCGAAGGCCATCCATAGCATTCGTATCCTGCAGCCCGGCATCGTCTGCCTGCAGGAACGTCCCCATACCAATCTTCTGGCATGGGACACCATCCGAGCTGCTTTTCCCGATTACCCCTATTGCATCGTCAACTCGCGGGAGGATGAAATTCTTAATCTGGCCGTCTTCAGCCGCTGGCCTGTCGGAAACGTTCAAGAGTACTACTTCCCGGACAGCTACAACAAGATGCTTCAAGCGGATATCCGGATGATAGGGCAAACTTTCCGGTTATTCAACGTCCATCTGCAAACTACCGGCATGAATGAATCATCCTCAATGAAAGACAGACTCCAGACGATGCGCCACCACGCCATCCGGCGTAACCGGCAAGCCGATCTCTTGGCAAACGCCATTGCCGAGAGTCCTTATCCGGTCATCGTGTGCGGTGATTTCAACGATACACCGGCTTCGTATGTTTACCGGAAAATCAGCCGGTCACTGCAGGATTGCTTCCTCCAGGCCGGCCGGACATGGAAAGGCAGCTACCAACGCTGGGGCGATTTTTTACGAATAGATTATACGCTCTGTTCACCTGCATTCCAAGTGAATTGTTACCAACTGGTTTCCAATCCCTGGAGCGACCACAAACAGCAGCACTGTGTGTGCTCTATCTGGACAAACGCTACTAAAAAACAAGATTTCAAAAAATGACTAAAGAAAACTGGACAATAGAAATAAAGCCAAAGAAAAAAATGGCTGGATATAGATCTGAAAGGTATATGGCGGTACCGTGACCTATACTATATGTACGTGAAACGCGACATTGTCACCGTGTACAAACAAACTATTCTGGGTCCCTCTGGTTCCTCATCCAACCGATCTTCACTACCGTGATGTATATGTTCATATTCGGTGGCCTGGCAGGTATCTCGACGGACGGAGTACCACAGCCTTTATTCTACATGGCAGGTATCATGCTGTGGAATTATTTCAGTTCCGCGTTCAACGTATCCTCCAATGTGTTCACGGCTAATGCGGGCGTGTTCGGCAAAGTCTACTTCCCCGTCTGGTCGTGCCGTTGTCCGGCATCACCTCCAACCTAATCAAGTTCGGAATACAATTGTTGTTGTTCATTGCCATGTATCTCTATTTTTATGTGAAAGGAGCTTCACTGCATGTCAATGCCGCCCTGCTGTTGTTTCCGTTCCTGACATTTCTGATTGCATTCCATGCCATGTCGTGGGGTTGATCGTATCGGCGCTGACCACCAAATACCGTGACCTCACCCAGTTGGTCACCTTCGGCCTGCAACTGTTCATGTATGCCACTCCGGTCATTTATCCGCTAAACGCAGCTCGGAAAAATACCGTGACATCATCGCGCTCAACCCGTTGACCCCCATATTCGAGACCTTTAAATACAGCTGCATGGGGTGTGGTTCACTTGATTGGGGCGGATTGGCATATAGCACTTTGTTTATGCTCTCCACCCTGTTCTGCTCAGTAGTCATCTTCAGCCGGGTGGAACGCAATTTTATGGATACAGTGTAAGCAGCAGAATTAAAAAAGAGAATAAGAATGAACGATATAGCAATCGGTTTGACCATGTGGGCAAACTCTACAAACTCGGTCTGGTCGGCACCGGCACACTGAGCCACGACCTCAACCGCTGGTGGAAAACGACCATTCTCCGCCAGGAAGACCCCTATCTGAAGATAGGCGAAACCAACGACCGCAGCAAGAAAGGCGCGTCGGAATATGTCTGGGCGTTGAAAGACATCACCTTCGATGTGCATCAAGGCGATGTAGTAGGCATTATCGGAAAAAACGGTGCCGGGAAGTCCACCTTGTTGAAACTTCTGTCGCGTGTCACCTCCCTACCACCGGAGCCATCCGTGCCCGTGGCCGCATTGCTCTCTCTTGGAAGTCGGTACCGGTTTCCATCCGAACTGACCGGCCGTGAGAACATCTACATGAACGGCTCCATCATGGGCATGACTCGCCACGAAATCTCCCACAAGTTGGACGAGATAGTCGACTTTGCCGGTGTGAAACGCTATGTAGATACCCCCGTAAAACGCTATTCCAGCGGCATGACCGTCCGTCTGGGCTTTGCCGTAGCCGCTTTTTCTGGAACCGGAAATACTGGTAGTAGATGAGGTATCTTGCCGTAGGTGATGCCGAATTCCAGAAGAAAGCTATCGGCAAGATGCAGGACGTGTCGAAAGGCGAAGGGAGGACGGTGTTGTTTGTGAGTCATAATATGGGTAGTATGCAACGGCTATGTTCACGTGGAGTATTATTGGAAAATGGGAAGGTTAAATATATGGGAAGCATATCCGATACCATCCGTACTTATCAAAGTGATGAAATCATTCAAAACTCATTTGAAGGAACTGACGGAAACAAACAAATACTCTATTTGAAAAAAGCCTCTGTTTCATCCAGCGATGGAAACATATTCTACAATTCTTCTACTATTAAAATAGAATTTGAAATATGCGTAAAGAAACATATTCCTTCTTTGGTTATTGGATTTAATCTATATAGCATCTTCCAATACCCACTGGC